>OLPC01003290.1_pt1 | contig 10844 bp, 6 predicted proteins | sample 1672341 | NCBI WGS metagenome assembly OLPC01 (sample SAMEA3136673, study PRJEB25190) | human gut metagenome | reverse complement strand
GTTGTGTCATTCGGCTGCGAAGCCGGAGCTTTCCGGAGAATGGGGACCGCTGTATGGCCTGCAGGCGACGATGAGCAGCCCAAGTCCGGATAAAATATTTGTCAGATATGCAGAGAAGTTTAGCGGTAGGACAGAGGCACTTGCGCAGGCCTGCCTGGCACTTGGAGGAGAGCCTCAGCCTGTGCCGAAGAGTGCAGACGTCTGCAGCAAGATTCCGATATTGCCGTTCTTTCCGGTCATCTTTCAGTTTTGGGAGGGCGACGAGGAGTTTGCGCCGAAAATTATGATTCTGTGGGATCGGAAGGCGCTGGATTTTATGCATTTTGAAACCTTATACTATGTGATCGGGCTGCTGCTGCAGAGGCTGGTAAGGCTGTGCGACACACAGTGATGAGGCAGGCAGGTTCCCTGCTTCAATTGCGCGAAGTAATAAGCAGCGAAGCGGATTGCGAATATCCGCTTTGACAGAAATTAGGGGGAGGTGCGCATGGTTACAAATTTTGATTATTTGAAAAAAGAACCTAAATTTTCCGCCTTTGCCGATGCTGCCGTGTCCGCAGAAAAAATCATTTTACTCGACCCGGAGGCCAGTATTTTGAACAGCCGGCGGGCGATGGAGTTTGCGGTGAAATGGATGTATTCTGTGGATAATGCGCTCGAGATGCCGTACCAGGACAACCTGCAGAGTCTGATGAACAGTGAGGATTATCGCCAGACAATCGGGCCGGACTTGTGGAAGCGGATGGATTATATTCGGCGGAGCGGAAATAATGCGGCACACAGCAGCAGAAAACTGGGACGGGATGAAGCGATGCTTTGCCTGGAAAATCTTTTTATTTATCTCGATTATATTGCATACTGCTATTCCGACCAGTATCAGCGGAGAGCCTTCGACAAAACATTGATCACAGCACGGATAGAGAAAGCGAAAAAGTCGAAAGAAGATGCGAAGGCAGCAAAAGAAGCTCTGGAGAAAGAACAGGAGAAAGCGGCACAGCAGGAGCTTGACCTGAAAAAACTGAGTGCAGAAAATGCTTCTCTGCGGGAAGAACTGTCCGCACGCCGTCAGGAACAGCAGCAGACGTATGTTCCCAAACCGCTGGAACTGTCCGAGTATCAGACGCGAAAACTTTATATCGATTCCATGCTGACAGAAGCAGGCTGGGTAGAAGGCAGAGACTGGATCAATGAGGTGGAAATTCCGGGAATGCCGAATAAATCAGAGGTTGGTTTTGCTGATTATGTCCTTTATGATGATATGCACCGACCGCTCGCGGTAATTGAAGCAAAGCGCACCTGTGTAGATGTTTCCAAGGGCAGACAGCAGGCGAAACTGTATGCGGATCTGCTGGAAAAAACATACAAAAGACGTCCCGTTGTCTTTCTTACAAATGGATTTGACACGCGTATTATTGATGGCCAGTATCCAGAGCGAAAATGTTCTGTGATTTATTCGAAGAGAGATCTGGAAAAGTGGTTTAATTTGCGGTCTATGCGCACAAGTCTGAAGCATATTACCGTGGACAAAAATATTGCGGGACGCTATTACCAGGAAGCTGCCATAAAAGCAGTGTGCCGCAGTTTTGATGAAAAGAACCGCAGGAAAGCGCTGCTTGTCATGGCGACTGGTTCTGGCAAGACGCGAACGGTGATTGCACTGTGCGATGTATTATTAAAGGCAGGCTGGGTAAAAAATGTTCTTTTCCTGGCAGACCGGAATTCACTTGTTACGCAGGCAAAACGAAGTTTTGTGAACCTGCTGCCGAACCTGTCCTGTACCAATTTGGTTGAGGAAAAGGATAACTACAATGCGCACTGTGTTTTCTCTACGTACCAGACAATGATCAATTGTATTGATACAGTTCATGACAGCGAGGGAAAACTGTTTACCTGCGGCCATTTTGATCTGGTGATCTGTGATGAGGCGCATAGATCAATTTACAATAAGTATCGGGATATTTTTAATTATTTCGATGCGCCGCTGGTAGGACTCACTGCAACGCCAAAAGATGAAATTGATAAAAATACGTATGAAGTCTTTGAACTGGAAAACGGCGTTCCGACGTATGGATATGATCTGGCGCAGGCGGTAAAAGACGGTTATCTTGTAGATTATGTTTCGGTGGAATCGCGATTGAAATTCATCGAACAGGGAATTGTGTATGATGAATTGTCGGAGGAAGACAAAGAAACGTATGAGGCAACATTCGAAGACGAGAACGGAAATCTGCCGGAGTCAATCAGTTCATCCGCGTTAAATACCTGGATTTTTAATGAAGATACCATAAAACAGGTATTGCATATTCTGATGACGAATGGCATCAAGATTGATTATGGGCAGAAGCTTGGAAAAACAATTATTTTCGCGAAAAAGCACAAGCATGCAGAAGAAATACTCAGAGTTTTTCGAAAGGAATATCCGCAGTATCCAGATGACTATGCAAAAGTGATCGATAATAAAATTGAGTATGCGCAAAGTGCAATTGATGAATTTTCAGATGCGAAAAAAATGCCTCAAATTGCAATCTCTGTGGATATGCTGGATACCGGTATTGATGTGCCGGAGGTGCTGAACCTGGTGTTTTTCAAGAAGGTGATGAGCAAATCGAAATTCTGGCAGATGATTGGCCGGGGAACACGGCTGTGTGAGGGCTTGCTGGACGGTGCGGATAAGGAGAATTTCTATATTTTCGACTTCTGTGGAAATTTCGAATTCTTCCGCTTGAATCCAAACGGCCGGGAAGTGAAGGATTCCGGAACGCTGCAGGGCCAGTTGTACCGGATTAAATTCGCCCTGTCTCATAAGCTGCAGGATCTGGAGTATCAGACGGAGCCGCTGATGGCATTCCGAAATAATCTGGTGGATGAGATGCTGGAAAAGGTCCGGGGAATCAATAAGGAAGGTTTTGCGGCGCGACAGCATTTGCGGTATATCGAAAAATATTTAAATAAGGATAATTACAAAATCATAACCGATGAAGACGAGTCGTACGTTAAGGAAGAAATCGCTCCGCTGCTGCAGGGCGACTCGGAAGATGCGCGGGTTCTTCGTTTTGATTCGCTGATGTACGGCATCGAGTTGGCGCATCTAGAAGGAAAGAAGACGAGTGCCGGAATTCAGTCTCTCCAGAATCGTGTGGGCCGTGTGGCAAAAGAAGCCGGGACGATTCCTGCGGTAAAAGCTCAGAAAGTGTGGATTGACCGGGTTCTGGATACAGAGTGGGTCAGTGACGCGGACATGAACGATTTCGAATCCGTTCGGAAAAACCTTCGGGATTTGATGATTTATTACCAACCGCCAAGAGTAAAGGTTCGTCATACGGATTTCGAAGATGAAATTCTGGAAATGAAATGGGACGGCGGCGAACTGGAGAACGATTACCTGAAGGATTATCGTCACGATGCAGAGGTATACATTCGCCAGCATCCGGATCACCTGGTAATCGGGAAACTCAAGTCCAATATTCCGCTGACCAAAATGGATGTGGAACAGCTGGAGCAAATCCTTTGGAGCGAAGTGGGTTCCAAAGAGGATTACGAGAAGGAGTACGGCGACAAACCACTGGGAGAACTGGTTCGTGAAATTGTTGGAATGGATATGAATGCGGCCAAAGCGGCATTCGCAGATTACCTGGAAAATGCGAACCTGAATGATCGGCAGATCTACTTCGTGAACCAGATTGTGGAATATATCGTTCGAAACGGTATCATGAAAGACGTTTCGGTTCTTCAGGATTCTCCGTTCACGGACCGCGGAAATATCATCGAACTGTTCGGAGATTCCCAAGATGTGTGGAGCGGAATCATGGGCACGATTCGGGATATCAACCGAAATGCGGATATCTCGTAGTTGGAAAGAGCAGAGGAATACTATTTCCAGTTCGGGTAAAGCATGAGCGAATGACGAGGTGAATCATGGGCGAATATTATCGGTGGGTAAATGTCGATAAAAAAGAATATATCTGTCCGGAGGATTTTGATTACGGGAGTAAATTTTACGAATCTATGCACAAGGATAGTACTCCACTTCATGCACTTCACAGTCTGTTGACAGATGAATGGAAGGGCGACCGTGTTCTTTGGTTTGGTGATGAGTGTTCTGTTCCAGAACAGTCTTCAAACGGAGTGATAAAAACGCTGTATGAACAATCGGTAGAATTTGGATATCCGGAGGATGCTTTTGATATGATCTGCGAATCGTACAGAAACGTATCATGCTTATTCAAGGAAGCTGAAAAAGATGTTCGTGAATGGATAGAAGATGATCTTGAGGAATACAGGGAAAACGGTAAACTTGATCATTTCAACGAATACGGGATTGATCTGGATAATCCGTATGAAGGATTGTTCCTAAAAACTGCGAAAAGACGTATGTTCACGATTAACCACACAAAGAAGATTTATTACACTTTTGCTGAGACAGACATGCTTTTTCTGGATCGTACAAAGAATGATTATGGAGATCCACTGCCAATTTTAATGGGTTATGGAAGAGTTACTGAACCGGGAGAATGGCTTGGAGATATTATAGGTGTTTCAGATCAACGGCCTGAAGGTTATTCGCTGATCAAAGAAATATGTATGAAGTGGTAGTAATTATGACGAGGCAGATAGTGGATCGTTTTTCATATCGAGGAAAAAGGGCAGAATAGTTTCTGCGAACTGTCTCACAATGATTCATGAAGGCCTCTAATTCAAGCCGTTTTTTGATGAGAATGTAAATTAGAGTAGGAGACACAAGATAATGATTAGAATTGACGACGAACGGGAGAAGATGAAGAGTTCGTTGTCAATTCTTTCCTTTTGTGAATTATGATGATATGAAGTGATGCACGAAGACCGTCGCCGGCCTTCCGTGCATCACTTTTCATGTGAACGCGTCCCGAATCTAATTCAAGCCGTGGGTAGAAATCAGGAAATTGATGCAGGAACGCTGAAAAAAGGTGTTCCTGCATCAATTATTGTGTAGCCGCCGGGCAACTCAGAGGGAGGATGACCGTCGGCCATGGTATGCTGTGACGTAGGAAAACAGAAAACAGCTGAGTATGCATCACTTCCTTTCATTATTTTTTCGCACGTCGCCCTTGTTGGTGTGGACCTTCCCGCAAGGCCTTGTTGCACCGTCAATCCGCGCCAACAAGGACTGGAATTTCCCGAGACGGCGTCGCCCGTGTTGGCGTGGGCCTTCCCGCAAGGCCTTGTTTCACCGTCAAGCCACGCCAACAAGGCCCGGATTTTCCCGCGGCCGGAGCTGCTGCCGAAGAATTAATCCGTCAGCTTTTTCTGGAAATTTCCGTACACTTTGGTGCCTTCCGTCACGATGACGAAAGCGTGGGGGTCGATGCTGCGCACCAGGCTCAGCAGGCGCTCGATTTCGTACTTGGAAATCATGGTCACCAGGATGTAGGAATCCTCTTTCGTATAGGCACCCCGGCCGGTCCAGTCGGTAACGCCCCGCTCCATCTCGGTGAGAATTACGTCGGAGATTCCCGGGTTCTTGGTGAAAATCATCACCTGCACGTTGATGTTCTGGATGAACATCCGGTCCAGGAACACCGCTAGAATCGTGGTGTAGATTAGGGAATAGATAACCACTTCCACATTAAAGATGAAGAGGCAGACACCGTAGATAAAAACATTCATGATGATGCTGATAATTCCGACTTTGGCATTGGGATGGCGAATGGCCATGCACACGCCGATGATATCCTGCCCGCCGCCGGAGGAACCTCCGCGCATTACCATTCCGGCACCGCTTCCGGCGATGACGCCGCCCACAAAGCAGGCCGCCAGGGTATCGTGCATAATCGGTGTGGCCGGTACGGGAACCAATGCCAGCGCCAGAGAGGCAATGCCGATGGACACCAGGGATTTGAAGCAGAATTCTTTTCCCACCACCTTATAGGCGACGAAGAACAGCGGCACGTTCTCCAGAAAATAAATCACGCCCACCAGGTCAAAGCCGGCCGGCACCGGAATGTGCAGCACGTTGACGCAGAGGAGGCGCAGCAGCTGCGCCAGGCCCATAAAACCCCCGTTGTACAGTCCCAGCGGGGTGACAATCATATTGACGCCGATGGCAAAGAGAATATTGCCGCCGACCATCCAGGCGTTCTGCTCGATGAAATGACGATATTTCGATGGAATCAAGCTATTCGGTTTCATGATTCTCTTCCTTTCCCAATTACACTCCAAATACAATCCTTAAATATGACAATTATACATTATCTCCATGAAAAAAACAGAGTTGAACAGATAATTCTTGCAACTTTCCAAACGATTGTGTATAATAATTTGTTACAATATGATAAGGAGGAAGAATATGAAGAACCATACACTGCCCACCGGGTATTTGCTGAAGCGGTTCATGCCGTACTTCAGCTCTTATAAAAAGATTTTTATTTTTGACCTGATTTGTGCCGCCTTCACCAGCGTTTGCGACCTGGTGCTGCCGGTCATCATCCGGTTTATCACCAACACGGTATCCTACCATCCGGCCGACCTCACCATCAACATGGTGGTGCGCCTGTCTGCGCTGTATCTGGTACTTCGCGGGGTGGACGTGCTGTCCAACTACTATATGCAGAACACGGGCCACGTAATGGGCGCGCTGATCGAGACGGACATGCGGCGGGACCTGTTCCGCCACTTCCAGGAACTGTCCTACTCCTACTACAGTGAGAACAAAATCGGTCAGCTGGTTTCCAGAATCACCACGGACCTGTTCGACATTGCGGAATTTGCCCACCACTGTCCGGAAGAGTATTTCATCGCGGCGGTTAAAATCATTATTTCGTTCATCATACTGATCCGGGTGAATGTGCCGCTGACATTGGTGCTTTTCGCCATGATTCCGCTGATGATTTACTTCGCCATGAAGTATCGGACCAAGATGCGTTCCGCTTTCAAGTTGCAGCGGAGCCAGCTGGGTGAAGTAAACTCCCACGTGGAGGACAGCCTGCTGGGAATCCGGGTGGCCAAATCCTTTGCCAACGAGGATATTGAAAAAGAAAAGTTCAGTGAAGGAAATGTCAAGTTCCTGGATGCAAAGCGCATCGGATACAAGAGCATGGCGGGATTCCGCAGCGTGACCCGGATGTTTGACGGGCTGATGTACGTGATGATTGTGCTGCTGGGTTCCATTTCTTTGATTAAAGGTACCATCACCGCCGGCGATTTCATCGCTTACCTGCTCTATGTGAACATGCTGCTGGAAGCCATCCGTCGGATTGTGGAATTCACAGAGCAGTTCCAGCGGGGTATTACCGGAATTGAGCGGTTCGTGGAAGTGATGGACGAACCGGTAGAAGTGGATGATGCGCCGGATGCGGTAACACTGGGACCGCTGAAGGGCGAGGTGGATTTCAAGGATGTTTCCTTCCGCTACAACGACAGCGAAGAAATCTTGAATCGTATCAACCTGCATATCCGTGCAGGGGAGAACATCGCACTGGTAGGACCTTCCGGTGCGGGAAAAACCACCTTCTGCAACCTGATTCCGCGTTTTTACGATGTTACATCCGGAAGCATTTCTGTGGATGGAGTAGATATTCGAAAGGCGAAGATTCAGTCTCTCCGTTCCCAGATTGGAATGGTACAGCAGGACGTGTATCTGTTCTCCGACACCATTGCGGGAAATATTGAGTACGGCCGTCCCGGTGCCACTCGGGAGGAAATTATTGCGGCGGCAAAACTAGCCGGTGCCGATGATTTCATCCGGGAAATGCCGGAGGGATACGACACCTATGTGGGAGAGCGGGGAACGAAGCTTTCCGGCGGCCAGAAGCAGCGAATCAGTATCGCTCGGGTGTTCCTGAAGACCCCGCCGATTCTGATTCTGGATGAGGCTACTTCGGCATTGGATAACGAAAGTGAGCGTCTGGTGCAGTCTTCTCTGACAGAACTTGCCAAGGGCAGAACTACGCTGACCATCGCACACCGCCTGACCACCATCAAGAATGCGGACCGAATCATTGTTTTGACGGAGAACGGCATTCAGGAAGAGGGAAGCCACGATGAGCTGATGGCGGAATGTACGCCCACATGTATCACATGTATGAGCTATAGTGATTCCGGAATGATTTTTCCGTAAGGATCCATAAGGACGGTGCGAACGTCACCGGGACCGAATATTTTCTGTGCGCGGAAGGTATCGTCTCCCAAATATTGAATACGGATATAATCCGCATCCGTTAACTCGGTGCGGAGTTCCACGCTGTAGATGCCCAATGCCTCGCATTGGGCATCGTTGTTGTATTCGATGTAGTAAAGGTACTCCCGGTTGCGGCTGTAAATATCCACGCCCTGATTGTGAGGGCCGAAGAGGGCTTCGTTCTTCTCGTTCAGTACCCACCATTTGTGCCGGTAATCCAACACCAGGACGAATCCGTTGGCCATGTAATAGAGGTCCGGGTAGATGCAGGGAATGATTTCCTTTCCCCTTTCGTCGCACAACCCGAAAAGGTCATAATCCGTTCCCCCGGGGATTACCTTTCGAATGCTGGTTCGGTAGATTTCCTTCTCCGTTGAAAACAGTTCGATGTCGTTATAGATCGGCGGAATGAGGGTGCCTCCGTCCTCGTCTGACAAAGAAACGAACTGCTCGCCGGTTTCCTCGTTTCGAATCACCTTGCGGAAGTGCCGGGTGGTGGGAACCCGTTCCGTAGAAATTCGGCGGAAGGGGGATTTATCCGGAACGGCGGTGGACTGAACTCCATAGCCGCCGGCTTCCGATGAAATGATGTATTGCCGAAGCATCCGGTTTTCCGGGTGGAAGAAGGCATCAGAGAAAGACAGGCAGAGCATGGGCTCTTCTCCCATCAGCACATAGAAATCGTGGAGTTCCATTCCGGTGCAATCCGTCAGCCCATCGAAAGACGAAAGCCCCGAGGGTTCGCCGGACGAGGCGGCCGGACCGATTCTGATTTTACAGTGATCGGAATCCTTGTACCAGATGAGAAGGGATTTGGTACCGAATTCCAGCGCATGGATTCCCAGAGAAGCATCGGATCGCCAAGCGGTGAGGCGGCATCCCTCCAGTGCGCGAAAGGCTTCCTCCGCACCGTGTCGGATACGGGAGTAGCCGGAGTATTCTTTTGCAAAAAGCTGATTGTAATCGTAATTCATGGTATTTCTCCTTACCGGGATTGTACCATATTTAACGAAAAAATTAAATTCTATCGAATTAGTAGGAATTACTTGATTTCCTAGTGAACAGGTGGTATTTTAATTAGGTAAGTTTGAAAGGAGGATGGGCAGATGATGGTTTCGACAAAGGGTCGATACGCGCTGGTAGTGCTGACGGACCTGGCAAAACATCAGGAGGATGGTTTCGTTTCTCTGTCTGAGGTGGCGGAGCGGCAGAAATTGTCCCTGAAATATCTGGAAATCGTGGTGGCCATGATGAACAAGGGCGGTCTGCTGAAGAGCTGTCGGGGGAAGAACGGCGGCTATCGGCTGAAAAAAGAACCTTCGGAGTACAGCATCAACGAGATTCTTCAATTGACCGAGGGAAACCTGGCGCCGGTGGACTGCGTGAAGAACAGCGAAGTGGATTGTGCCAATTCGGAGGGCTGCATTACGCTTCCTCTGTGGATCGGACTGGACCGGCTGATTTCCAATTACCTGGAGAACATCACCTTGCAGGATTTGCTGGACGGAAACCGAGAGAAGATTCTGGATATTAAAAAATAGGTGAGGATTCATTAATTCCTATTGACTTAATAGGGATTATATGATACTTTTAATTCGACATACAAAGAATACACACACTATATTTTATAGAGGGAGGGTTCTATGAGAGTATATGCAGATAATGCAGCGACCACTTATATCAGTGAAACTGCGATGAACACGTTGGTGGATTGCTTGAAGAATTACAACAGCAACCCGAACAGCCTCCATACAGAGGGTCAGATTACCGCAGAGAAGCTGGCGGAGTCCAGAGAGAAGGTGGCAAAGGCCATCAATGCGGCAAATCCGAATGAAATTTATTTCACTTCCGGTGGAAGCGAAGCGGATAATCAGGCGCTCCTGTCTGCAGCCAGAGTGCTGAAGGACAAGGGTAAGAAGCATCTGGTATCCTTGAATATCGAGCACCATGCGATTCTCCATACTTTGAAGAAGCTGGAGAAGGAAGGCTTTGAAGTCACACTGCTGGCTCCGGAGAGCAATGGCATTGTAGATGTGAATAAGGTGCGGGATGCCATTCGCGAAGATACCGCGCTGGTATCCATCATGTTCGCCAATAATGAGATGGGTGCCATTCAGCCGATTCCGGAAATCGGTGCCATCTGTAAGGAAAAGGGCGTTCTGTTCCACACCGATGCGGTTCAGGCAGCGGCTCACTTGCCAATTGATGTACAGGCAATGAACATCGATATGCTGTCCATGTCGGCACACAAGTTCCACGGACCGAAGGGCGTGGGCGTTCTGTATGCCCGCAACGGAATCCGTCTGGTAAACGTGATTGAAGGCGGTGCTCAGGAGAGAGGAAAGAGAGCCGGCACATGCAACGTTCCGGGGGATGCCGCTTTGGCAGCAGCTCTGGAAGAGGGCGTTGCCAACATGGAAGCGAACGCAAAGAAGACCGCAGCGCTTCGGGATCGTCTGATTCAGGGCTTGAGCGATATTCCGCATTCCAAGCTGAACGGAGATCCGGTGAAGAGACTGCCGGGTAATGTAAACTATTCGTTCGAAGGTGTAGAGGGCGAATCCTTGCTTCTGGCTCTGGATGAGGAAGGCATTCGCTGTTCTTCCGGATCCGCATGTACCAGTGAGTCCTTGGATCCGAGCCACGTGCTGATGGGAATGGGCGTTCCGGTAGAGGCGGCTCACGGTTCCCT
>OLPC01003285.1_pt1 | contig 10862 bp, 15 predicted proteins | sample 1672341 | NCBI WGS metagenome assembly OLPC01 (sample SAMEA3136673, study PRJEB25190) | human gut metagenome | reverse complement strand
ATCTGCATCCTCTTTCAGCTTCTCCTCTCCAAGCGTCATATAGGCATTGGCAAAGAACCACAAGATTCTGCTGTTTAAGATACATCCCTTTTCATAATCCTTCTGCACCTTAAGGTCATAACCCATATAGCCATAATATCCGCCATTCTCTTCATCCCTCAGATTCTCCCAGAAAGGGATTAGCTTCTGCTTTAATTCTTCCTCAATTTCCTTTGCAAATGTACTCATTTTCTTCCTCCTGATACAAACAAGTCCCCACCCACTGCTTATTGCTTTTTGCAACCTCAGCAGGGGACTTCCCTGATTTGGTTAAATTATTTTTACGGATGCTTTTTATCTTTATTCTATCTCTGTTTGTAAATAAAGTCCAGCAATTTCACTGCATTTTCCATATTCTCAGTTCCCTGCGCTATTGACAGTACAGGCGCCTGGATCTTTGTTTTAATATCACTGATCCTGCTTGCGGAAACGTCCACTCCATAAGGAAGTTCCTCACCTTTTGCGGTTGAATGATCCTCAAAAGAATCTGTGTCTTTATCTGTATCTTCATCTTTATATCCGGCTGCTTTCACATACAGATCTGCATATTTCGAAGAAACACCGGGAACAGTACTGATATCCTGAAAAAAGCCATAACCTGCCAGTTCTTTGTACACAGCTTCATCCGCTATGACCACATCAATCTGCTTATTATAAAGATACACTTCCAGCTTCTCAAGGCCTCCATCATCCAAATAAAAGCTGTCATCGATTATTATTTTCCGATATTTTCCATCTGCGCCCAGATATTCTGTAAGCTCTTTTTTCAGTTTCTCAGTTCCTTCTGTCTGTAAGGCTTCATCAACCACAGCCACATAGAGTACTGTGTCTTCTTTTGACTTACTTATAAAATTCCATACAAACAGAACAACTGCCAGGATAATTCCTGTAAAAACCAGCAGCTTCACCAGATAGTAATCCAGAAAATACTGCATTCTCTGATGTCGATTCATTTCTGACCATTTTTCTTTTTCTGTCTTTTCTTCTCTTTTCTGATAAAGATAAGCATCGTCATCAAGTGCTGTTTTCTTCATTGCATCACCTTTCCGCCTGAAAGTTCAGAGATACTGCCGAGCATTTCCGGAAACCATTTACAGATTATTGCCATTCTCCCGGATCACATCTCTATACCAGTATGCAGAATCCTTCAGAATCCTCTGCTGATTTCTGAAATCCACATACACAAGCCCGAAACGCTGAGCATATCCTTCTGACCATTCAAAATTATCCATCAATGACCACTGGAAATATCCTCGCAGATCAATCTCCGAATCCGCTCTCTTCAGCTCATGAAGGTAACGTGCCAGAAAATCAATTCTGTTTGGATCGTGGACTTTTCCATCCAGCGAGATCACATCATTTTTACATCTTCTGGATATCTGTGATAATGATCACAGGCAGTTTCTCCTGTATGACCTTCAAACACGTGTCCCGGTTCTTTTGTATAAACATCCCAGATATGTTCTCCCTTTCCTTCGCCTTTTACAGCACCTTCTATCTGATAGGAACTGGTTGCAGTTCCCCATGCAAAATCTTCTCTGAATCCCATAATCGGTTTTCCTCATCTGTTATTCAGTAATAATGTAACTGCTATTTCACGCCACGATCAAAGACATCAGGTAAAATGGCGTTGCGTCTTTATTGTTATCCGGCAGGATTTCAATTTCTACCCTATGAGTTTTGTTTTCTCCATGGTGAAGGACTGGTTCCAGATACAGGCAGTCACCCCAGTCTTCATCGAAATTTGCATCAAGAAGTACCTCATTGGCTCTGTCCCCGTCCAGCACAAGCTTTGCGCGCAGTGCAGGCTTATGAATGGTTTTTCTGTACTGTACCGCAATACAGGAGCCTTCTGTCTCAAAAGTAACCTTATCTCCCGGCTTCTTTCCAATCCATCCGTTTTTGAAGTGATCCAGATGTCCTGTTTTCTCTTCTGTATCTGCCCGGAATCCTGCAAGCTCCGGAGAAATTTCCCGGATTGTCAGTCGTCTGGCATTTTCATATGCATTTTCAGTCATTGGTTCCGGGAGCGTCAGCTCATCTTCCGGTTCTGCCACATGACTTCGAACCTCTTCCAGGAATGCAATGATCTTCTCTGCCACCAGTTTATGGCCTTTATCATTTGGATGAAGACCGTCCGGTGTCAGCTCTTCTCTTGTATATTTTCCCTGCTGCATTTCCTGATACAGGGTATCTTTAATGCTGACATGAGGAACCTGATACCAGTTACCCACTGCATTGTGAAAATCCTGAGCCGTTTTTCCTGTGTCATAAAATACATTGTTCAGGATTACCACTGCAGGTTCTGATTTCCACTGAAGAAGTTTACGTATGACACCTTCATAGGTTTCCTGGAAAAATTCATCCGGTTCGTCATTCACACTGAAATCCACCACTACGAAATCCGGCTGATACATCAGCACATCCGTAACAGCTCTGGAAACTCCATAATGAGAAGTTGTTCCTCCGATCCCGCCATTTACATAGTGAAATTTCCCATTTGGAAAAGTTTCCTTCCACCAGGTAAACACTCTGTAGGCATATGTATTCTCATGCTCAGTGGCAAGGCTTCCCTGGGTAATGGAACCTCCCAGGAAACCAATGGTCAGTTCTTCGCCCCTCTGCGCTCTTGCCATACAGTTTTTCAGTCTTGAAAGATTTATCTTTTCCATCACTTCTCCCATCCCTTCACATTCAGTTTCTCTATATAATCAGCCAGCTCCTGAGACATTTCCTCTGCCTCCGGGATACGCAGATGGCCGGGAGTACCCTTTCCATTTCGTGTGAAAAGACACTGGGTAATGTCCGGATGATCCAGCTCTTTCACCACTTCCCCGATCGATCTGTCCCAGGACTCATCATGGCAGAGCAGGGTTGTACAGCAGACAATTTTGGCTTCCGGATACTGTTTCTTCAGCCCTTCTATAAATGCCTTATAATGCTCTCTCCATTGCTTTGATCTCTCACTGTTGTAGTCTTCTTTCATGTAGTCATCCGGATGATTATCATTCTGACCGATTGCCACAATTACCACCTGCGGTGTATATTTGGAGAAATCCCACTCTGTTGCATTCCCAAACAGTGGATTGTAATGTATTTTATTCCAGGCTGTCTCCATTCCGATTGCTTCCGGCTCGTAAAACCAGCCTGTATGATCCCTCAGAGCAATTCCCCCCTGAGCAATATCATGGATCTGCGCATTCAATCTTCTCGCAGTCATCCATGCATAGGAATACCAGCTGTTGGAATATTCGCCATTATGTTCCGGGTCTTCTTTTCCCGTGTAGTCCACAGCCTCAGATACCTCTCCTGCTGATACAGAATCTCCATACACTTCGATTCTTCTTTCCGGCAATGGATCTGAATCCATGATTTCTGCTCCCTCGCCAAGCTCAAATCCCAGGAAAGTAAGTTCATGGCAGGAATCCTGTCTCTTGAAAATCATCACTTCATGTTCCGTTTTCTCTGATCCCTTTACCGGAATATCCAGCAGTGCTTCTCCGTCTTTCGGAAGAAGAACAGAACTTTGCTCCCCATCCAGAAGCACTCCCAGATAATTGTTCCAATACGCATTGCGGTTCTTCACATGAACTTTCAAAACGTTTCCTGTAAATTTCATTTTTACAAATGTACACGGAAATACAAAAATCGGTTCCAGCGGATTACTCCAGTCAATTCTTCCACTGTAAATCAATTTCTTATGATCTGCTAAAATTGTCATTCTTCCTGCCCTCTGTCTTCTATAATCTCATAATCTCCCATATTACTGACCAGCCGGTAAGGCAAAACAGGAGCTCACGCCATCACACATGGCACGACGCCCCTGTCTCATCCTGTTCTATAATTGTAGGTTGATTATCTCTTTCCGATCTCAGTATCTTCTTCTGTCACAACACTGTGTTCTTTAATATAGGAAACAATCTCATCAACCTTTGTAAATGCAAGACCTACATAAGTATCTGCACATCCATAATAGATAGCAATCTTTCCGCTTTCCGCATCATGGATCGTTGCGCATGGGAATGTAACATTTGGAACAAATCCACGTTCTTCATACCATTCTTCCGGTGTGAGGAGGAACGTATCGCAGCGGTATTTCACAACAGATGGATTGTCAATATCAAGGATTGCTCCACCAATGCTGTATACGTATCCATTGCAGGTTCCTGTTACACCGTGATAGAAAAGGAGCCATCCTTCAGAAGTTTCAATAGGAGCTGCACCGCCACCGATCTTTACGTTCTGCCACCATTCGCTTCCTTTTCCCATTACATGGCGGTGTTTACCCCAGTATTCCATATCCGGGCTTTCGGAGATAAAGATATCACCAAATGGAGTATGTCCACTGTCACTTGGGCGGGAAAGCATCATGAATTTATCATTGATCTTTCTCGGGAAAAGAACTGCATTTCTGTTAAATGGGAGGAACGGATTTTCAATTCTTGTAAAGGTTTTGAAATCCTGTGTTTTTGCAACACCGATCGCTGCGCCATAGAAATCCTGACACCATATGATATAATAAGTATCTTCTACCTTTACCAGTCTTGGATCATATGCATATCTCGGCATAAAATCATTTCCGTTTTCATCCTTGAAAGGAATTTTTTCTTTATCAAAATCCCAGTGGATGGCATCCTTGCTTCTTCCAAGATAGATATATGGAATACCGTTTGTCTGTTCTCCACGGAACACACCAATGAATTCTCCTTCATATGGCATAACTGCACTGTTAAAAATACGTGCAACACCTTCTGATGGATTACGTCCGATAATAGGATTTTCACTGTATCTCCATACCGGGATTTCTGATTTATCTTTTTTGTCAGCAGGTCTGTCCTGCCATGGCATATTAGGAACGTTTGATCCGATGATCTTTACTTCGCTCATTTAAATAATCCTCCTGTTAGTTATTGTTAGTATTCATAGTAATATCAGCCTTTTACAGCACCCTGTGTCAGTCCACTGTAAATCTGTTTCTGGCAGAGAATAAACACGATCAGAGCCGGAAGCATAGTGATAATGACGCCTGCGCAGATATAGTTGTACTGATTTCCCAGCGGTCCTGTAAATTTAAAAAGTGAAGTAGCTACTGTAACCAGATGGTTTTTGTCCTGCAGGTAAAGGTTCGCATTATAGTATTCGTTATATACGCCAACACCCTTCAGGATCATAACTGTTATGATCGCCGGTTTCAGCAGCGGGAATAAAATTCGGAAGAATACACCAAAGTAGGTACATCCATCCATGATTGCTGATTCATCCAGTGCAGTGGAGATATTTTCAAAGAACTGGATAAATATGTAAATAGATATAATATCTGTTCCGCACATCATTATGATGTATCCAGGAAGGAAGTTGATCCATCCAATGGTGTACATGATCTGATATACAGATACCTGCATGGCAATACCTGGAAGCAGGGATGCAAAAAGGAACAGATTTCTGATCAGTCCGTTTCCTTTGAATTTAAAACGGCTCAGTACATATGCGATCATAGAGCCTGTCAGGATAGAACCGGCCAGTACAAATACCAGGATGATAAAAGAGTTTCTGAAAGCAACACCCATGTTTGCCTGTTTCCATGCCTGGATAAAGTTTTCAACATATGTCCAGCTCTTGGGAAGTGTCATAACATTGGTGGAAGCATACTCTTCCGGACTTTTAAACGCTGTGATCACACACACAACCAGCGGAAGTATTGACACAAATGCACCCAGGATCAAAGTGAAATACTTTAACACAACCAGGATTCCTTTTTTTAATTTCGCTGCTGTCATCAGTGTGTGCCCCCTTTCGCTTCCATAGCCAGACGTTTCTCACGCTTTCTGACTGTTCTGATCGCTTCCTGATCACCAACTCCGAAGAAGTATCTTTCAACCCATTTCTGGATAGCTGTAGCAATCATGATCAGAACCAGTAATACAATCGCCATTGCAGATGCAAGACCAACCTTCTGATTTTCATGTGCCAGTTTATTCATGATTACAAAGTAACTTCCTGTTCCAAAGTTACCGCCTGTAATAACATAAGGTGGCTCGAATACACTCAGAGAACCAGTAATGGAAAGAATCATATTTAATACAACGATTGTTTTAATGCTTGGAAGGATTACATAACGGAATTTCGCCCATCCGTTTGCGCCGTCAATCGCAGCTGCTTCATAAAGAGAAGAATCCACAGACATGATCGCACCGATGAACAGTACCATCTGCTGTCCCATATATCTCCAGATAGAGGTGGCAGCTACTGAAATATTGTTAATACGTGTATCCTTCAGCCAGTAAGGAAGATTATCCAGCTGAAAGCCGCACCACTGAAGTACGGTATCAAGAACGAAGCCTCTGGTATAGAAGAATTTAAATACGAAGCCTACTGCAATACCACATACCAGATATGGGAAAAACATAAATCCTTTGAATAAACCGCTGCATTTTGTTTTGAAACTCAGAATAGTTGCAAAATAAAGAGCAAGTCCTAACTGGATAAAAGAGGCAAATATGTAGTAAAGGCTGATCTTCAAAGCCCGGAAACAATCATCTCTGGTAAACACATCTATATAATTTTTCCAGCCTACAAATTTACGTGCCCCGATATATTTCATATCATAAAAACTGAACTGTACCATTTTTCCAAATGGAATATAAGTAAATACAATAAGCAGGAGCAGTGGTACCAGCATAAATGTAAAAATACAGAGATTACGGTTTACTTTTCCCGATTGTATCCAGCGAACAAATCCATTCTTCTGTTTCATGAATTTCTCTCCTTTCTCCCAAAGAAATGACAGGGATCTTTCACCCTGCCATTTGTAATGTTTCCAAAACCTCCTGTAAAGGATCACAGGTCATTTATTAATCAACTGTAATTCCGTTATTTTCCTGTGCAGATGTCCACTTTTCATTCCATTCCTGTACCAGATCATCCATTGTCTTGTCTCCTGTAACTGCAGACTCTACAACTTCAGTAGGAACAGCACCAGATACATTAATACCAAGCTCAGAATCATTGTTGATATCATTCCATAAGTTCTCTTCCCCTTCCGGAGCAGGATTGTTAACAACAAGCTCTACACCTTCCATATCCTTTAAAGCTTCAGGATATTCACTGCCTGTTACAATAGAAAGACCACCCTCACTCTGAGAAAATCCGGATTCTTCTACCAGCCATTTTATGTAGCACATTGCTGCGATCTGCTGATCTTCAGAGCTGTTGCAGTTAATTCCGTAGCAGTAGTCAGGACCTGCTGCTGCATACTGTTTGCCATCTACTGTAATCGGGAATGTCATATATCCGATATCATCTGCATGATCGCCGGCCTGCTGCATCTGTGTTACAGACCAGGAGCCAAGTGCCATGCATCCGATCTGACCGTTATTAAGCATACCTTTGCTTCCTTCCCAGTCAGTTGTTGTCGGATCATCCTCTGTAAGACCTCTGCTTACAGCTTCATAAAGTGTATTGTAAACAGCATATGGGCCAGTTCCGTCTCCTCTGTCAGAGAATGGATCTTTTCCTTTACAGAGGACGTTGTTTACGAAATCCGGATCACCTGTTGCACCGCCGTCAATGTAGGCATCCCATGCTGTCATAGTCCAGCCTGCTGCAAAGTTTGTATACAGCGGGATCGCGTCTGTGTTATCTTTGATTTTCTGAAGATCATCAAGGAACTCATCCGGTGTTTTTGGAAGCTCTGTAATTCCTGCTTCTTTAAACACTGCCTTGTTGTAAACAATTCCCTGTACATTAGCCATGGACGGAACACCATAAACCTGGTCGCCAAATGCAAAATTGTTCAGCATATTACTTTCATAGATTTTTGAAAGGGAATCTTTGTCTCCTAAACTTACAAAATAATTTTCCAGTTCATCTTTATCTACCGTAGTAGGAACCATACAGATGTCTCCCCAATCTCCTGTTGAAAGACGCATGGCAACATCATTTGCATAATCTGTGATTCCTTCATATTCAATGTTTACATTCGGATACAGCTTCTGGAACTCTTCCACATATCCTTTGAATACAGTATCCACAATATCTGTCTTGTGTGTAAGGAACTTCAGGTCAGCTTTGATATCTGTGTAATCTTTTCCAAGTTCAATCTGGTCAATTGTTACCTTCTTATCCTCTTTTGCATAAACCGGAACAGATAAAACCATTGTTGCAGCTACTGTTGTTGCAACAGCTTTTCTTAACATTCTTGTTTTCATGTTTTCTCTCCTTTCAATTTTGAGCTTGCAGACTCCCGGGCATTCTGCAAAATTCCTTGTTAACTATGTCTTTATTTAAGTTGATTTAATCTTACCATAATTAGCTTAAATATCAAGTCAAAAAATACTTAAATAACTTTTTTTGTTAATACTATGAAATATTTAAGTTCTATTTTTGTATATTTATCACAATAAAAAAGCTCACAGGCAAACCACTTTTCTTGATTTTCCTGCAAGCTTTAATTATTAATATTTAATTTTTAACAACTTGTTTTTATGTTCTATATTTAATTTTATATTAATTGATAAATGTACTATTGAATAAATTATAGATGCTAATATCATTATTACTGATAATGTTATTACACTTTCTATAAGTATATATCCTTTTCTATACTTCATACTTACCTTCTTTTATAAGCACCCTTCCACTTATAGGCACTATTGTTATTTCTTTTTTTATATCTTTATAAATGATTTTTATAGTCGTTCCAGAAGGATATGGTGTCCCGTCTACCTTAAATTTTATCATTGGCCTCGTATACTCTATTTTACATGTCTTAGGTAAATGTACTTGTTTTATATCTTTTTTATTTTCATTTAAAGTAAAACTACTACCTTCATCATTATTATTTAGATATACATAAGCATTTGTATTTCCCATCATATTTATATTCCTTACATATCTTATATCTGAACATAATTGTTTTATAAATGAATTTACTTGATACTTCTCTACATTATCACTAGGAAAACATAAAGTTGTTATTAGTAGTATTATACTTATAGTTATTACAAGTTCTACTAAAGTCACATTCCTTCTCTTTTCATATTTTTATATCTCCTTATAATCATAAACTGTAACTATACTGCTTGGGTCTATATTTTTTATTTTTATATTATTTTCAACTACCTTTATTTGAAAATTTACTTTATATTGTTCCTTTTCCGGTGTTTCTGTTATACTTATTAATTCTATTTCTGGAAAAATAGTATCTATATTTATTTCTGCTATTAAAATTGTTTGTTCTACTATGTATTTTGCATAATTTTCTTTACAAAATACTATAATAATTACACAAAAAAGAAATGCTATTTTTCTTTTCATTCTTTCACCTCTTTTTTATTTTTTTGTTCTGAATAAACTTTTATTTCTACATTTTGAAATATATCTTCTGATATTTTTTTATTTAATAGTATTTCTATCTTGTAATTATCTTGTTGTTTATTTTCCTTTGTTAGTAAAAATTTCTCTGTTTTGTTATTATTAATATTTAATTCTTTTTCTTCTTTATATATTTTAAAATTAATATCATCATTTTTTTTAGATATAATTTCAATATAATATTCTAATTCTACCTGTGTTATTTGTTCATTTTCATCATAATTTTTTACAGCTAGATTATATACCTTATTTTCCTGATTGTTGTTTATAATAAGTTTTTGCTCTCCTTCTAACTTTATAATAGGAATCGCTACACCTGAATTTACATTTATTTTAGTTTTATTAAAATACTTTCCTAAGCTTATTGTTGATAGTATTATTGTTAATACAAATGCTACTACTATTATTTTTATTATTTCTTTTTTCAATTTAACTCTCCAATTATATTTAAGTGAGGAAAAACCTTTTTCCTCACTTTGTATAAAGGTTTATATATTCATTTTCATATTCTATAATTTTTTTATAAGCTAACTATTTTTTATATTTGTTCTCCACTTACGTTAATTACAAATTTATAATCTTGAATTGTTTGTGCATCTTTTGTGTCTAATATATCATTGTTAGTGATTTCTTCGATTGTTGAACCACTTTCATAATCCCATTTCCATTCTATTTTTAAATTTACTACTTTTTCAGTATTATTAGCATAAATAATTCCTGACAATTTTTCTTCTAATTCTTTAAATGAATTATATTCTTTTTCCTGATATATAAACTTAAGATTATGGGGCTTGTTTTTTTCTTCTTCACATTTTATATAATACTTAATTCCTACCTCTGTATTAGTAGCATCTATTAAAATATCAAAACTGCCGTCTTGTTCCAGGGGCTATTTTATGATCAAGAACAGCTTTATTGTCTATTGTAGATACTAAATCAATTAACTGATTTTCCTCCTTTTTTTCGTTTATTATAAAATTCCATGTAGCTATTTCTGATACATTTTCTTCTTTCATTAAGGTAGTATATTTATTGAAAACTTGTCCGATCAAAAATGAAAAAATACTAATTATTATTATAATGGAAATCTTTAGAATTTTTTTCTCAAAAGCATACCTCCTTTTTTCTAGTTTATTTTAATTGGATTTTTTATTAGATAAAAAAATAATTGATTTAAATATTCCTATTTTAGGAATTTCTATAAAAATTATAGATCATATGAAAATGTATTTTGATTATAATTACAAAAAATGGAATTGTCAATTGTTTTTTGTGATTTATTTTTATTTTTCATCGCAAAATTCGACAATTCCTTTTTCATTACTTTATATTAACTCCTATAACTCCTCCTAATATTCCAAAAGTAGTTCCTACTAGTATCATAATAATACTTTGTATATTTAAATTAAATTTCCAATTTAAAATGCTGGAAATTGTATAAATAATTAATA
>OLPC01003277.1_pt1 | contig 10884 bp, 16 predicted proteins | sample 1672341 | NCBI WGS metagenome assembly OLPC01 (sample SAMEA3136673, study PRJEB25190) | human gut metagenome | reverse complement strand
GCCGTTTTTATTTTTAAGGCTTATAGTTTGTTGTTGGCAAAATACGGCAAATATATAGAAATAGGCATTTTGAAGATTTTTGGAAAATTTATATAAAATATAATATGAAATAAAAATTATTAAGTAATAAAATTAGATTTTAAATAGAAAAATTATTTAGATGTAAAATTATAAAGATAAATTATAAAACTGATTTAAAATTGATTTTAGAAACAAATATCTGGGACTAGACTAACATTATTACAATAATATAATAATAAAGTAACAATGTTAGTCAAAACGATAGCTAATAAATAGTTAGTAAATCAGTTAAGGCTAGTAATTACAAGAACATGTGGGTAGGACTCTGAAAAGGGTTCTTTATTTTTGCTCCTATCTCTTATTGCACAAAACTTTGATTTTGTGCAATGTTGTATAAATGAAAATAGAGCCTAAAAGTTTTCTTTTAAGCTCCACTCCTCTATTCTATATCATTTTTAAAACTCTTACTTGCTTTTTCCAAAAATATCCTAAAATAAAATTTAATTTTATTACTTATTCTACCTGATGTTTACTATATGTTTTCTTTGCACAAATTAATGCTATAACCATCATAAAAATATAAGTAATTATAGTCATCATAGGTAAATCAATAACAATATTTCCTAACTTATATGATACCATTTGAGAAAAGTTTGAATAAATTGCATTATATGGCATTAAGAATAATATTTTATTTAATATTCCAAAAACTGACTTTATGCTCAAAAATACTGGTAACATAATAATAGCAATATCTATTACTAATACTGTCATAGGATTTTTCAGTTTAGATGACAAGAATAATGTTAATCCCACCATACCAAACAATACTGTATATGAAATCACTATATTATATAAAAGTGACTGGAAGAATGTTAGTGCGTATGGACTTAATATGTTAGAAAGTTGTATTGGTAAATTTCCTCCATCTGTACCAAACATTAAGAATATTGTTCCTATTGCAAATATTAAATATATTGTAAATACTAATGTTGCAAATATATAAGATGCGATTATTTTCGCAGTTACACCTTTACTTTTTCCATACTTTGTGGTTAATAATATTTTATCTGTACCATTTTGATACTCTCCTGCAAAAACAGATGCTAAACATATACATATAGCAATTACTCCAAATATAAGTAATTCATAAGTGTTATACAAATTAGAATATCCATAATAAAAATCATATTCAAACGGTGTTTTTGTGTTATTAGACTTCTCTAACCAATATTCTTTTTCTTGAGGTGTATATTTTTTTCCATCATAACTTTGATTTAATTCTTCTTCTATTCTTTGTTGTCTTGTTTCATAAAAATCTTTCTGTTCTTTTAAATTTAGATTAAATAATTCAGTTATATAGCTAGTATTATAATTTGCATATACACGGTTTATATTTGTTAATAAATCAAGTCTATTATTTAAATATTTATTATAAATTTCAATACTAAAATCCTTTTCTCCATCACTATTTGTAATAAGATTATTTGGATCATTATGCAACTCTTGTAATTTTTCTATTTCTTTTATAATCTTTTCATTTGTTAAAGTTCCAGAAATCTCTTTCATTTGTTCTTTTCTAACACTAATAGCCTCTTTACCTTTATAAGATTTTCCACTCTTATCTGTTGCTAGAAAATCTTTACCTGCCATAGAAAATAGTAATGTTATTAAAAACAAACAAACTATGATTACAATAATATTCATTTTTTTATTAAATAATTTCTTTAATTCAAATTTCACTAATGTTCCCATATTGTTCATTCCTTTCTTTTCTATTTTTCATTATCTTGAAAATATGCTAAATATAAATCTTCTAAATTAGGTTCTATATTAACAGCATTCACAGTTGGTTTTTGCCTACTTACAATTCTTAATTCTGTTGTATTATTTTCTTGATGAATATTAATAATACAATATTTATGATTCAGCATTTCTACTTCTTTTTTATCATAAGCAACACATTTCCATACACTGCCTCTTAAATCTTGTAAAAGTTCTTCTGGCGTTCCTGTTAATATCTTTTTACCTGCTTTCATCACAATAATTTCATCTGCAATAAATTCAATATCTGATACAATATGAGTTGATAATATTACAATTTTATCTTGTGAAAAACTACTAATTAAGTTTCTAAACTTTACCCTTTCTTTTGGGTCTAGTCCTGCTGTTGGCTCATCTAAAATTAGAATCTTTGGATCATTTAACATTGCTTGTGCAATTCCTAATCTTTGTTTCATTCCTCCAGAAAATGTCTTTACTTTTTGTTTTTTTCCATTTTCCAAATTAACTATTTGTAATAACTCATTCACTCTCATTTCAGCCTTTTCTTTTGATAATCCCTTTAATGCAGCAATATACATTAAAAAATCATAAGCTGTAAAATCTGGATAGTATCCAAAATCTTGTGGTAAATAACCAAGAACTTGTCTGTAATCCTCCCCTAGTTTTTTTATATCTGTTCCATTATATTTAATTTGACCAGAAGTTGGATTTTGAATATCACATATCATTCTCATAAGTGTTGTTTTTCCTGCTCCATTTGCACCAAGTAATCCATAAACTCCTGGTTTTAGTTTTATAGAAACTCTATCCACTGCAATTTTATTTTTATATTGTTTTGTTAGCCTATCTATTGCAAGTTCCATATATAATCATCCTCCTCTTCATAAAATTGATAAACAGATTTTATAAAATAAAATACTGTTATAATTAATAAACCTAACCATACTAAAACACTTGAAGTTTCATAAACACTAGGAAACTTTATATTAATTTTAAATAAAATCGCATTGATTAATAACATTATCGTCATATTTACAATTTCGTTTGACTTATTTTTTAATAAACGCATTGTTAAAATGTTAGCAACATTGGTTATCATAAATGGCACTAAAAAATAAAGAATTAATGCATAACTTTCCTGTTCAAAATGAGTTCCAGTCATAACTGCAAATACTGTCATTATACATAAATTAATAAATGTATTAATTATTAATTTAATTGAAATCAATTCTTTTAAGTTCATTTTACAACTCATTTCAATTTCATACATATTATATTTAAAACTTTTCTTTAACTCCATTATTTGAAGAAATGCTAATATTGGCATTATAAGTGATAAAATTAGCCTTGTTTTCTCAAAATTCATAGATTTTATAACTAATATTCCTACCAATAATAGAATAAATTGGAAAAGAAAAGTAATTTTACTCATAAAAGGAATATATCTTTTTATCTTTTCAAAATAGCTTTCCTTTACTGTTATTTCTGTATTTGCTATTTCCATTTTTAATATTTCTATTGATTGCCTTTTTTTATTTTCATCTATACTTGGCAATTCTCTTTTGTTTAAAATTTCTCTCCACTTATCCATCTAATTAAAAGTCCTCCTTTCCTAAATACCTACTCAATTTTTCTATTCCCTGCTTTAGTCTTGATTTAATGGTAGGTACTTTTTCATCAAGTATTTTAGATATATCTTTAATTTTCAAATCTTCATAATACTTCAAAATAATTACTTCTTTTTGTTTTTCTGGTAGCTCTTTTAATGCTTTATCAATTGAATTTTTTTGTTCTATTCTTGATAATTCATTAGAATCATTTTCTTTATAAGTTTGATTATCATCTAATTCTTCTAACTCCACTTTATTCTCGTCAAAATAAGTGTTACATACATTCATTGCTATTGTAATTAAATAACTTTTAAATTTTCCTCTATGTTTATAAGTTCCTATATATTTAATCAATTTCAAGAATGTTTCCTGTGTTAAATCATAAGAAAGTGAGCTATTTCCTGTTTTATAATAACAAAATCTATAAATATCATCATAATATTTCTCAATTAATATCTCTAATAATTCTTTATTTCCGTGCTGTATTTTATAGATTAATTCTTTATCTTCCAAGTAAATACCTCCTTTCTTTCTTTTATAAACTAGCTTACATATAATATAACCTAAAAAAATATAAAAAAGATTTAAAATATTATTTTATTTCTTCATCTATTATATTTCTTTTTGCAACTGTTTGTCCATAGGCATTTACTACTTCTGCAAAATACTCATTTTTTCCTCTTACATCTATAATTCAAATTAGTACATAGGTGTTCCATAGCCACATATAACATTGCTATTGATGTCATATTCTTTTTGTCTACACATATCATCATTTGAATTTCCCTCTATTGTATATACTTTTTCATTTTCACACTTTTCAACTATTTCAACGTGATCTGAAGTGCCATCACTTTCCCAATCGAAAAATATAATATCTCCGTGATTTTGGTATATAACCTCTTTCTTTCCAAAGTCCACAAGTTTTAAACCACGATATAACCTTTGTTTGACAACTTGCAAATTTAGGTATACTTCCACTATCTATATATCCACATTGATTAGCACACCAACTGACAAAACAAGCACACCATTCAACTCGTGAGCCAAAACCATACCAAGACCAGAAAGGTTGTCCTCCAACATTTCTAACTTGTTCTAGTGCAACTTTTACAATATCATTACTACCTACTGAACTACCATAGATTACAGCTGACCACATACTTGCATATTCTTCTTTTTGAAATTCTGCTAACTGATTTTTCTGTTCTTGATTAAAGTTGTATTGTTCTACCATTTCATTGGCTGTTTTATGATTTATATTGATATGTAATTTTGTATGTGTAACTGTTTTATGCTCTGTCCAAGTTAAATGTATTATTGTTTCTTGATGGCTTTCTACATCTTTTGTAAAAGTAACTTCATTCATTGCCCAAAATATCTCTTTTAAAGTATTTACCTTTTGGTAATTGAATTGACTCAAGTTCTGATAATTTTCCTTCTATAATATACCAAGTTCCTACTCCAGTAGGATAAAAAATTTGGCAATTACCTTACTATTTCCTAACTTTCCATCTTGACTACCAAGTGGATATTCTTTTAATTTTTCTTCTAAGTCCTTTGTTAATAATTTCATTTAAAATTCTTCCTTTTGATTTTTTGCAACAAAAAAAGAGATATTGATTAAATTCAATACCTCGTAATTTTTTTATTATTTACTTATTTTAATGTTGTTAAAGTAATTTGATTTACTTATTATAATTTTTTACTTACTTAAAGTCTTTCTTTGCCAACTTTTCTTGTTACATTTTGGACATTTCATATATCGTGTAGTTCCAGAGTGCATTGCAAAATATACTTGGCTATATTTGGGTACATATTTATGATGACATTTTTGACATTCATAATAGCCTGTTTCTGTTTCTATTTTTAATGCAAATGAAACACCTATTATTAAAAGAACAAATGCTAATATAAACAACACTATTTTAGCAATATTATTCTCCACTAAAAATGATGTAACAAAAATTAGTATTAAGAAAGATATTGTCGAACTAAATCCAATCACATTTTCATACATCATTAATTTTTTATTTTGCATTTCTTCCTTTTGTGCCATTTCTAATAACATTTTTTCTGCTACTTCATTATAATTATTCATTTCAATCAACTCCCCACTTAATAATTCATTTACACTTATTTTGAGTTCATTACACAAATCGAGCATTATTGATGAATCAGGCATTCCTTTTCCGTTTTCCCATTTTGAAATAGCTCTATCTGTAATGTTTAATTTCTCTGCAAGTTGCATTTGAGTTAAATTATTCTTTTTTCTACATTTAGCTATAAATTTTCCTATTTTAATCTGATTCATATTTTTTACCTCCTTCAATTTAAGTGTAAATTATTATCTAAAAAAAGTACACAAACTAATCGTTGAGTGGGGTATTTTTCTTTATCAACGATTAGTTGAATTATTATAATTTGTGCGATAACTTGTAATTTATCTTTCCAATTGTTTTTGCATAATATCTTTAAGCGCTTCTCTAATATACTCTGGTCTAGTATTTTCATCAATGTTTAATTTTTCATCAATTTTAATATCTCTTACTTTTACCCCATAGGTCAATTCTATAAATTCAGCTAAAACATGTCTATGACAAAACTGTTGTCCTTTTTCATAGCACAATAATATTGGGTCTGTTTCATTTTGTAACAATTCTTCTATATTTACTTTAGTTAAAACTTGATTATAATATTGCTCTATATAATATCTTGTATTCTCCTCTTCTGAAATTCTACCAATATTATTATGCCAAATCTCCCAAAATGCTCTTTTGGGTGCTAAGGAAGGAATTGCTTTGCCAACAAATCCAACTTTTCTCCCTCTATCGCCTGAAATAGATATTAAATTTCCTAGCTTACATTCTTCATAATTACCTGTAAAAATTCTCGTATTCATTTTTTCTCCAATCTGACCAAAAAATTACTATTTTTTATTGTCTGCCATTTTTTATTCCTACATAATATATTTTTTCTGTATAATTTTCTTTAAATTCTATTGATTCATTCTCATTCATGCTATTTACCTCCATTTCTAATCGTTCAACCTTATTATAAATTATACAAGATATATTTTAAAATTTTGCTTAATCCTGTATTAACTGAACATTCATAATCTTTAAAATACTTTATTTCCTTTAAATAAATATTCAATTATTTCATCTTTTGTAAATCCAATTATTTGTCTAATCTTTTCTTGATTTATATTTTTAAAAATATCACTATTAATATCAATAATTTCTTTAATATCAATTATTGCACCATTTTGCATTACCATTTGTTGTTTGTAAATATCAATTTTATTTATATTATCTAAAATGGTTTCATATCTTCCACCATCCTTTTTTTCATCTGGAATAAAATATGTTACTTCTAATTCAGGCTTATTTGAAATTAATTCCTGAATAACTTGTATTTTCATATCCAGTATAACTTTAAGTTCCTCATCTAATTCAATTCTTCTATCAGTTAGTCTTGCTGTTTCCTTAACTTGTCCTTCATATCCTGTAAGAGCTGAATAAGGTGCAAATTGTGCAGATCTTTGATATAAACTCATTTTTGGATGCTTTGATGCAGGTCTTTTTAAATTTATAATATCATCATATTTTCCCATTAACCTTTATGACCTCCTACTTGTTCATTTCTTTCTATTGTTGTTCCTCCATCTTCAAAATTCATTCCTTTAAGAATTGCATTTTTTCCATATTTTTTCTTTATATCTAGTATAGATCTTTGAAGATTTCGCTCTTTCTTTTCTTTCTCATTTTTTCTTTCTACTTCTGAATAATCAGTAAATAAATCAATTTGTTCAAATTTATTTTCTTTTTCAGCTTGTTCTTCACTAATTACATTATTTGCAGTTATATTAATTCTTCGCGCTAATAAATGCTTATCAATTATTCTATCATATAATTTCATAACAGATTCACCAATAAGTTTATTTGATGAAGTTTTATGGTCTAAATTTATTGTACCGTGTGCATGTTTTGGTACACTTCTTCCATATCTATCAATTGTTATTTCTCCATTATAATCTATATTCTTATTCGTAAGATTTTCTATATCATATCCAACATCTAATACAATTTGATTTGTAACTACATGCTTATCTACTAAATCAAGTACCAATAGCTCTGTCATTTCTTTAATTATTAATTTTGTTTTTTCATAATTATATGGACAATGTAGAACTTGACCTGAACTTATACTATTTGTGGTTGGTACATAGGATTTTATGCTTTCCATAGTGCATGGTTCTATTCCCCATGCATGATCAATTAATAATTCTGCGTTTATTCCAAATAGTTTAAATAATTTATCTTCATTATAAATTGAACATCTAGCAACATCTCCCATTGTTTGCATTCCGTTTGCTTCAAGTTTTTTAGCATAACCTTTTCCAACTCTCCAAAAGTCTGTAAGTGGTTTATGATTCCATAATTGTTTTTTATACATTTCTTCGTCTAAACAGGCTATTCTAACTCCGTATTTGTTTGCTGTTGCATGTTTTGCTACTATATCCATTGCGATTTTTGCTAGATATAGATTTGTTCCGACTCCACAAGTTGCTGTAATTCCAGTTTGTTTATATATATCATGTATAACTTTTGTTGCTAATTGACTTGCTTTCATTTGATAGGTTTTTAAATAATGTGTTACATCAATAAAAACTTCATCTATGGAATAAACACATATATCATCTGGAGAAAAATATTTTAGATAAACATTATATATATTAGTGCTATACTTCATATATTTTTTCATTTGAGGCGGTGCTATAATATAATCTAATTCATATTCTGGATGTTTTTTTAGTTCGATGTCTTCATAAGATTTTCCATTTAGTATATGACCAGGTGCATTGTATTTTCTATTTGCATTTATTTCTCTTACTTTTTGAACTACTTCAAATAGCCTTGCTCTTCCTGGTATTCCATATTGTTTTAGAGATGGACTTACAGCAAGACAAATTGTTTTCTCTGTTCTACTACTATCTGCTACTACTAGATTCGTTGTTAGAGGGTCTAATCCTCTTTCTCGACATTCTACTGAAGCATAAAAACTTTTTAAATCTATTGCTACATATATATTTTGTTCTTGCATATTCCACCTCCTATTTACCTTATTTAATTTGCATTATATCATTTATTTTTATACTTGTAAACAATTGTTTGGCGTTACTTTTGAAAATTTAAAAAGAGATGCTATTTTTTAATCATCTCTTGAAATTGTAAGTTGTTACTTAAATTCTTTTAAAACAATTTTTCCTTTTTCTTCTTTTATTTTTTTTGGATCATTAATTCCTTTATAAATCGTAATAATTTTACAATGAGTATATGAATATTGACCAATAGGAAAATATGAATTTTCCTCAACTATTATTTTATCATTATAAACATATATATCTTCATCAGTACCATCTAAATAGGACTTATGTTTTTCTATTTTTTTTATATAATTATCTGGAATAATATATTTGCTATTCTTATGAGTCAATATAATTAATACACCTATTATTAAAAGTATGATTATCATAATTATTATGCTCTTTTTTCTCATGTTTTTACCTCCCATATAAATTAATATTTGTCCGCCATTTTTTGTGCTATGGTGAATATGCCAATTGTTTCTGCATTCTGGTTCAAAAGTTACATTTGCTATAAATATACTTGATTTCTTCCAGCTGTTTGTTTTTCAGTAGATGATATCATTCCTATGCTCAGTTGCAGTTTTTGGGTTACAAATCCTTCAAAAATCTCCATATCTAATACTGATTCTGGATGCCATTGAACTCCAATAACATTATCTTTTTCGATTCCTTCAATTGTTCCATCATCACATCTAGCCACAATCCTGAAATCTGGTGCAACATCTTTTATTGCTTGCTTATGATATGAATTTACTTCTAATTTATCTTTTTTATATATTTTATACAAAAATGAATCTTCTTCTATATTTATAATATGTTTACTTTGATCTTTTAAATTGTGGTTTGGTATACTTTGAAATAAAGTACCTCCAAAAATGACATTTAGTTCTTGTATTCCAGCACATATTCCTAATATAGGCTTATTTTGTTTGTTAAATTCTTCTACGCATTTCTTAACTAAAGGATATTCATCAAATTTATCATATTTTTTATCTTTTATTGGTTCTTCATTATAATATTTTGGATGTACATCATTTGCACTTCCAGTTAAAATTAGTCCATCGCATATGTTGCTTATTTCTTCTATATTTCTTTCTGAAATTACTGGAATAAGTATAACGTCTAATTTATCAAATATTTTTCTATATGACGAATCTAAATAATACACTATATTAAATGGTTTCCTTTTTCCGTTGTTTTCTAATCTTTCTATTATTGCTATCTTTTTCATTTGCTTAATTCCCCCTTTATTTTATCCTCCCATAATAACTGAAATATTACCATGTAAATATATTCTTATTATTCCACAAATAATCAAATGTACTGGATATATAAAATAGAAAAAGTATTTCATTCCTTTCCATTTTCCTCTTTCGCCATTGTATTTTGATAATTGTTGCTAACTGAATTAATCCATACCAAATATTTATAAAAAAGCAATATACTAATGAATAAATTCCTGAAAATATCGTTTGACTAATCATTTGCTTTTTGAAATTATTTCTATATACATAATTATAAATAACTATCATTACAGCAACAGAACTCCAATCTGATGGGAATCCTAAGACGCATAATAACAAAGTTATTATTGTTTTCCATATATTTTTAATCTTTGAATCTTGAATCATTATTCCTGTAAGTCCTAGTGCTAATGACTACATTATACTTGTTTGATTAAAAAATGTTCCTGTTGAAAACGGAATGAAATTAATACCAAATGCAAAACAATATGCAAAATGTGATATGATTGCAAAAACAAATAATCTTAATAAATATTTTTTTCGGTTATGCATATAGTATGCTCCTTCTGCTATAAAAAAGCAAAATATTGGAGCAACAATTCTTCCGAAAGTATGCAAAATTAAAAATGTTATACCATTGTTATATCCTGGTTCTATTATCCATAATAAATGGTCAAATATCATTGCACATACTGCTATTAATTTTAATTGGTTTGAATTTAAATTTTTTTCATTTATTTTTCCTTGTTTAAATTATATTTTCATTTTTATTTATATCATAAGAACAGACAATTATCAACAAATTATCTTAATATTTCATATTATATATAATTATCCGAAACTTGCTAAATCAGAATCTTTAAAATTTGATGTTGCTTTTTTTACAGATGGCGTAGTTAATCAAGTTTTAAAATACTTTAATAGTTCTTCAGAATATACTTTAGATAATATTTCTTCCTATTCTAAAAAATATTTAACATTTTATTTAGAATTAATTAAATGTAAAAAGCTTTAGAGTATTTATTTAAAATATTCTAAAGCTTTTTAATATAATTTATTAATATTGCTATTA
>OLPC01003276.1_pt1 | contig 10895 bp, 15 predicted proteins | sample 1672341 | NCBI WGS metagenome assembly OLPC01 (sample SAMEA3136673, study PRJEB25190) | human gut metagenome | reverse complement strand
CAATGTCAAAACTGCTTTTTCGTTTACCCCATCATCGATTGTAACCTAAAGAATTGTATAGATGTACTTTCCTAACAAGAATAAAACTATATCTAACAGTCCGAAAAATATCACACAAAATACTGTTATTTTTTTATATGTCCTTTTCTCGTCAGTATCAAGTCTTCTGTTTTCACTGTCTATTGGACTAAATGCAATCAGGCTCACAGATGCAATACCTGTAGCTATTGCCAACTTCCAATCGCATTGCATATGCATTGATACCATTATGCACAAAAACAGTAGAAAACCAGACCCCATAATACAAGTGTGCAATTTTTTTGCATGATAACCACCGCTAAATTTTCTCAGAAACATAAACGGAAAAATAAGAGCAACTCCGTGTTTTACGCTTCCCAACCCAAAGCCAATACCTCCAGCTAGGATAAGTGGTGATACCAATAGCAGCAAGCTATGTAATGCATACTTGTAAAGTTCCTTATCTGCTTCATTTATCACATTACACCGGATCATCCAATCAACTACTGTATCTGTACATTTTTCCATTACTTGTTTCTCCTGTAATTCATTAATTCTTTCGGTGCCTTAGGCTGATACATAATAATACAAGAAGCTGTGTTAGCTTCAGTCTGTAGCACAACATCTAATGCTGCTTTCATCCCTTTTGCAACCGATTTAGTTACCCGTTTCTTCATAATGTCCTCTCTCCTTCCTAAAGATTATCATTGATTTTCACATAAACAATCATATACCACTTTAATCAAATAAACGAGCCCTTCGGAATGAACGGAATGATTCTCTTCAATTTTGGAATAATCTTCCTATTTTCCGCGTAAAATAATATGTGATACAGAATTATTTATATATAAATTATACTTTATTCAATATGTGGCAGAATAGTTCTTTGTTACATTCTTCTTTTTATTTAGTTCTATTGGTAAAATTCTACTGAAAGAAGGTGGGATAAATAGAATTTCAATATGAAGGTATGGGAAACCGCATCAAAATACGCAGAAAAGAATTACGGATAAAACAGGCAGAACTTGCCGAAAGATTAAATATATCCAATAACCATATGTCATCAATCGAAAACGGAAGGCAAAAACCAAGTCTGGATATTTTCATTCAGATTTGTAATTTACTCAATGTTACACCTGACTACCTTCTGCTCGGCAGTATGCACGCTTATAATATTCCACAGGATATTATTGATAAACTACGGTTATGTAATCAATCCGACATAGAGCTTGCCGGAGACTTTATCGAACTGCTTGTAAAACGAAATAACAAAGCAACACATAATGAACCAAAATTGTAATTAAATTGTCTTTTCATACGCATTTTTTGCATTTGGAAATTCTATATGATAAGATGTATGTAAATATACATTCATTAGAAAGCCAGGTGCAAAAATGCGTATTTTAATTTGTGATGACGATACTCTGATAATAGAACAATTACAGAAATATATTGAATCCTACTTTGAATCAAACCATTTAAAATGTCCCGAATTAGTTTCCTTTACCAGTGGTGAATCTTTATTGGCTGATAAAAACGAAAAAGATATTGTTTTTCTGGATATTGAAATGCCCGGTATGAATGGAATTTATGTAGGAAATGAATTAAAAAAAGCAAACAAAAATGTCCTTATTTTTGTGGTGACCTCATATTCCGAATATCTGGATGCGGCAATGCGTTTTCATGTATTCCGCTATCTTTCCAAGCCTTTGGACAAACAGCGTTTTTTCCGAAATATGAAAGATGCCTTAACATATTACAATTCCATTACTACCAAAATTCCTGTTGAAACTAAACAGGGGGTGTATTCGTTTCCCGCTTCTCAAATCATTGCCATAGAAGCACAGGGACGAAAAGTAATTGTACATACTGCCCGGCAGGATTTTGACTCCATTCATAATATGGACTACTGGCTGGAACATCTCCCCAAAAACAGCTTTTTCCAAACACACAGAAGCTTTATTGTTAATTTCGAACATATTGTAGACTTTGATCATTCAACCATACATTTATCGAATCAGCAGATTACCGCCTACCTGACACGCAGGAAATACAGTTCATTTAAAAATGCTTATCTACTATATCTGGAAAGTATGAGGTAAAAATAGATGGAACATATCATTTTACTTTTTTTTAGCTTTTTTACAGAAGCGGTTATATTATGGCAATACGCCTCCAGCCTTTTTACCTCTTCTTATAGCAATAAAATAAAACTGGCACTATTGAGTGCTTTTTATGCTATATTGTTTCTTATTTCCCTGCTAGGACAAACAGGGCTTAATACCATCAGTTTTTTTGTGATTAACACTATTTTTCTTTATATGTTGTTTAAGCTCAAGTTGTTATTGGCACTATTCCATTCCGCCATACTTACAGCAATTATGGGACTATCTGAACTTGCAGTTTTCGGAATTATATCAAGGTTTTTTCCGCATTTTGTCTTAGAAACAGATGCCGGAATTATTTTTTATACGGTTTTTAGCAAGATTTTATTTTTTGCAGTCATCTATTTATTAATTCATCTGCTCAAGGGAAAAAATATAAATCAGAAACAGTACGATCGCTCAGGACTTCTTTTAATGCTAATTCCGGTTTCGTCTATTTTTATTATGTTTACTTTTCTTGCTATTGGTGAAACATCAGCCTTTGCCCAACCTGTTGATTTTATGGTAACAATCTGTGCTGTTTTTTTGCTGATGGTCAATCTGCTTGTATTTGGCATCAACCAATATAATCAGAAAAAATCACAGGAATATACCGATATGCAGTTGTTGCTCCAGAAAGAATCGGATTTTGCCCAATACTATGAAATGATACTTTCGCAAAGTGAAAATCAAAGTATTCTGATCCATGATATAAAAAAACATCTTCAATCTATCAAATTACTCAATGAAAAAAATGATTCTGATAAAATAAATGCTTATATACAACAGCTTTTGGAATCTTCTGACTTAAAAGAAACCTCAAAAATCTGCGATAATGAAATGCTGAATGCAATTCTCTGCCGCTATCAGCGACAATGCAACGAGAAGCACATTGTTTTTCATACTGATATCAGAAGTGATACTGTTCAAAATATTTACCAGCACGATTTGACATCGTTATTCTGTAACTTATTGGATAATGCATTGGAATCAGCAGATAACATCCCTGATTCTTTTATTGAGCTTACCGTAGAAAAAAAGGAAAATTCACCTTTTATTATTATCATACTCATAAATTCCTGCCGAAGCACCCCTGTGTATGATCAGGATGGACTTCCTGTATCCCATAAAGCAAATAAGGGCAGACATGGCTTCGGAATCAAGAGTATTAAAAAAGTCGTGAAACAATATAACGGAAATTTGCAAATGTATTATGATAATGATTCCGGTACTTTCCATACAATCATAACCTTAAAACAGTAAATGCTAAAAAATTAGGCAATCACAGCTGCCAGTAACGGATCTGCTGCTATCCACAAAATATTTCTTTTCATGCGTTACCCTCTTTTTTTGCATCAAACAGCAAGGCATTTCTTTTGGTGAAAATCACTTTATTTTGAATTAGCTAGCTCAAGGCGAACAAAATACATTCTGTCACCAGTTTTGCTCCATAAACAGGTATATGGAAAATGTTCAGGAAAATATTAAGAATAATATTGTTCAATATTTAAATTCCGCTGGCTAACGTAAAATAATCTGCAACGGTGCGAAACTGTCTGTTCGTATAAAAAACAAACCGACAATTTAAGCTGTAATTATAAAACGCACTGACCATTCGGGCTGCAATATTAGCTATAAGTACCGGTAGCGTCCCTTCCGGAAATAAGAAAACAAAAATCGAAAATAAAAAATAATCCAAAACAAAACTGGAAAGCGAGGATATGGTAAATTTTAAAAATAGATTCTTTAAATATTTCCTAAATAACTACTGCGTCTCAGCTTTTAATACTTAATTTTAGCCAAGTTTATCCGTTATCTTAATCTTATTGGTAGACAATGCAACGATTATGCCTTTTGCGCAAATAAAAATGGACAGATGATATACACCTGCCCATCCCGTTAATGGAATATTTGGATTAAGGGCATTGCCCGAACTTCCAGACAATCCTTGCCTTCCCACGGCTTATTCTATTTTATGTACTTTACAGATACTTTATTCTGTCAAACCTATCTTCCCAATCTACTGGCAAAATGTCAAGCTGGTACACATCAATTTTAGCTCTTGAAATAATTTTCTTTAGCTTTGATTTCATTTCCTCACTGTCTTTGGGATTCATCACTTTTTTCAGAGCATATAGTCTTGAAAAGAAATCTTCTCCATTCAGTAGTATATCGGTATCATCTTCCGCATCCGACAATACAATAGCTTCCTGCATTCCTACCAGTCTGGAATGGTGGGCACAGATATTCCTCAATGTTCTTACACCATTCAACCATGTATCCATCTGCATGGTTATCTTCTTACCATATTTTCCCCGGCTATAACTATATAACAAGACTTCCTTGCGAAGATCGCTTCTCAAATACATATAAATATTTTCAATCGTTCCAAACTCAAAATATGAAAATGCCGCCCAACTTGGAATATTCATTGAAGCCCTTTTCCCACCACTTCTATATTCTTTCAGCTCCGGATATTTCAATACGTCCTTTCGCATCTTTTCTTCTTTGTCTTGTATGTCAAAAAAGAAATTATTAAAAAACTTGACATTTCTTTTTCTGTAAGACTTGTTTCTTTCACTTCTCGTTGGTGTATAATTTTGCTTATCCAAATAAAACACCGCATCATCCGTTTTTAATGAAACTGCATTAGAAATCGCTGACTTTATTTGAATTTCAGCCTTTGCACAGGCTTCATACATAACCTTTCTCAATTCAAAATCAAACTGATACAAAGCAAACAGCACGTCCTGTGACGGTTTCATCAAAAACACATTGGTATATGATAATAAATACTTCCCATATCTGCTAGCACGGAAATACCCAGAATACTGCAAAAAATTACGCATTTTTGCCCGTTTTGTGAACGTAACATATTTTTTCATTGTATCAATCTGTTCTTCCACGGTAAAGGGTTTATTATTAGCCAACTTCACACCCCCTCATTGGTAAAAAAAAAGAATGGATATACCATTCTTAATCCCGTAAATGGAAAATTTGGATTAGGGCATTACCCATGCCTTCCCACGGCTCGGCTTTATTATAGCATATCTGCATTGTTTTGCAAGTCTTTTTATCAACCTCAGCTTCATACACCGATTCTGTATAAGAATCAAACAGCACCCATTCTACTAAATCAAAATGTCCCGGATTCTCCTGCAGAATTCTGGCAACTATACGTACCGCAATCTTTGCTGCAAGCTCCACCGGAAAACTTATATACTCCCGTTGATATGGAAGGGAATGCAATAGACCTAATTCCATTATCCATGAAGTATCCTGCACTCCGCCAGAAGCTCCGATCCTGCTGCCCTATGAAGCGCACCATCCACACCACCTCCGCCAAGAAGAGAGTTGTTCGCAGCATTTACAATAGCCTGCACATCTCTGATTTTTGTAACATCGCCTTTTACTGTCCTAATCATATCCTAAGCCCTCTCAATTCATAAATTTATCCCATGGTGTACGCACCTCAATAAGGTTTCCGGACGAATCATAAAATCTTACAAACCTCTGTCCTCCGTCAAGTTCTGTCAATTCTGTAGCTTCATATGACAACCCCATTACAATGGTCCACCTCGTGCTGAATTATCTGTGCTGTCCAGCCTGTGTATTTGCCATGTTTCTTTTTGAAATTCTGGTCGAGATAATCCACTTCAATCTCTTTATATCTTGTGCATGGTCTCACACCATCCAGAAAGAGCAAAGTTAACCTATTAAGTACAATACCTGAATGTTTTGTCAGTGAGCATTCGAGCAAAAATCAATCCAAGTGGAAGAGCTAATATAATTAGCATCGCAGAAGAAAACCAATCAGCTGCCACAGTGAGTGACATTGTACCTAAATTGTACACTGCACGATATATGTACAATCCCGGAATCATAATAACCACAGATGGCACTGTGATAGCAATTCGTGGATAACCGAATCTGTTTTTGAGTAACGATGCCAAAAGACCGGCGGCTAATGAACCACAAAATGCTGCCACAGCAGGTGGCATTGCCGTGTAGTCAACCAATTCCAGTCTTAACGTATTGGCAATACTTCCAATCAATGCTGCCATTGCAGCTAGCGAAACCGGGCTATTGAACATAATCGAAAAGCCAAATACACCACAAGCTATTGCCGCTGCCATACCTAGTGCAAACGACGAATATAACCCGTGAATTTGTTCCACACTGTCCAAAAAAGAATGAATCTGCTCTCCGGAAAGTTCTATATACTTATCCGGGAATTCATTCACAAAATTCTCCAAACGATTTAGTTTCGATGTGTTTACTCCTGTGTTGCTCAGACACAAGGACTGTGAAAAGTAATTTTCTCCATCAAAACAGGTATAATCAATTGACATTAAGCCAATATTTACACTGCATGTGATACCAAGCTGTTCGGATAATGTATTCATAGAGTTCCTAACTCTCCAAGCACCTGTTCCACACGACAAGAGCATCAATCCGGTTCTTCCAATCACAGAAGCTTTTTCCGTTAAGCTGGCTTTAGAAATCGGAACATTTCCTTCCTGTTTTGCATAATCATGCCAGTAAATCTCCATATGATTCATATGAATATCATTTCTCATAGTTATCACTTTCTCTTCATCTCTTTGTCTATTTTTTCCCGAAATCCAAGTACAATTCCATTTTCCTGTTGAATATTTCGTTCCATCGCATTTTCAAAATAGCGAATAGGTAGAAAAATTCCTATCTTATCTCCTGCAGTTTCCTGATTATCCTCTTCCATTTTCCCATAATACATAAATGCTCTAGGTAATGTATCTTGTAGTTCCATTAGCGTATCCCATACCACTGCATACTCCTGTGGTGCCGTCAATCTCTTTTCTTCCTCCGGCATCTGATACAGTAATAGAATTCCAAGATGTTTGTGAATTTCAATAGGCTGTACGGACATATCCTGTTGGTTATACTCATGCTCTTCCATAAAACCACAGGCTAGATATTCTGTTACTCCCGGTATGTTATCCTGATTCCTAAATGACGCATAAAACTTCTCGTATTTCTTTTCCGGCACTGAAACATTATTAAGCAGTTTTCCGTTATCATCTGTCAAAATAATGGGATTCGTTTTCCCTTTATCATCAAATCGAATTGGAATAAGATAAGCATTTCTTAGGAGATCAAAGGTGCTATTGTGACAAACTGCCATAAGAAAAGCAGATAAATCTCGATTTAGATATGCGTCCAACAATGCTTTTGTAAAACATACTGCATCTCTATTATGAAATTCATCATCCGGTTCTCCACTCTCCTCAATTTTTTCATAAAATAATTCTTGCAACCTTTCACAAGCTCCTTCGTTTTTTACGATTTTATCAAACAAGCTTTCTGGTTTTTCTTCTCTTTGAAATATCGTTCCCATAAATATGCATCTCCTTTGTTACACTTCTTGTTCACAATACCTACATCTGTATTTTCCGTCTTCATCCAAATTAAAAATATGAGTACATTTTGGTTCTATTAAATGTCTCATAGCCATTCTCCCTTTAAAATGTATTCATCACGTCTTGCACCTACAGAGATAAACTGAATTTCGTGTTTTAATAACCGTTCCAAATATTCAACATAATCTCTTGCATTTTGTGGCAGTTCTTGAAAACTTCTACACTTAGAAATATCCTGTTGCCATCCTGGCAGCATCTCTACAATCGGTGTAACATCTTCCATATCCATCATTGTGTCAAACGTATCGGTAACTGTTTCCCCGTAACGATATCCGGTAATTACAGGAATCTTTGGAAATGTGCTTAATACGTCTAATTTAGTAAGTGCGATTTTATCAGCATTCTGGCACTTTAGTCCGTAACGACTTGCTACCGCATCAAATGGACCGACTCGTCGTGGGCGACCCGTTGCAGCTCCGTATTCTCCTCCGACTTTTCGAAGCATTTCCATCCACTTTTCAGTCATTGCATTTTCTGCTACAAATGGTCCGGCTCCAACACAAGTAGAATAGGCTTTTAACACACCAACCACGTGATTCAGTGTATGTTCCGGAATACCGGCTCCAATCGGTCCGTAAGCAGAGATTGTTGAAGAGCTTGATGTATAGGGGAAGATGCCATAATCTATATCCCTCATTGCACCGAGTTGAGCTTCAAGAACCACCTTTTTACCATTATCTAATGCTGTTCGTAAATACTCGCCGGTATCACAAATATATTCAGCAAATTGTTCTGCCTGTTTTTCGCACCATTCGATCAATGCTGGAAATGACATTGGCTCTTGGTGATAACATCCCGCAAGTTCCATATTTTTTGCGTCTAGCATTGTATGTAATCTCTGTTGCACTGAGCTTTCTTTTAAATGTAACAAATCTCCAAGCCGCAACGTCTTCTTCCGATACTTATCACTGTAAGCGTACGCAATTCCTCTACGTGTTGACCCGAATGCTGTACCAGTTTGAGAAAGTCGGTCTTCCTCTAATTCATCCTGTACTTTATGCCAAGGCATAGAAATGGTTGCCCTTGCAGATAATTTTAGATTGCCTGGTGATACCTCTATCCCTTTTTGCCGGATTGCATCAATTTCTTTTTTGAGATGTTCCAAATCTACGACCATACCATCTCCAAGTATGCATACCACATTTCGATGCAAAATTCCTGATGGTAAAAGATTCAAAACATACTTTTCTTGATTTGTGACTACTGTATGCCCCGCATTATTACCGCCTTGATAGCGTACAACCACATCTGACTGTTCAGCTAATAAATCAATCACACGACCTTTTCCTTCATCGCCCCAGTTTATTCCTGTAACAGCTGTCAACATATATATCAACCTCCCTGATTACTTGTTTTTTTAACCAAAACATATTATACTAGTGGCACTGAAATATGTAAAAACTATCATTGATATGTTAGTAATATTATTTTGATATATCGAGAAGGAGGTTTCCGCTATGGATGTGAATTACGAATATTATAAAATTTTTTATTACGTTGCCAAACACAACAGCTTTACGAAGGCTGCACGAGTGCTCGGAAACAGCCAGCCCAATATCACCCGTGCAATGAACTGTCTGGAACAGGAACTACATTGTACACTTTTTATCCGCAACAACCGGGGAGTTAGACTCACACCTGAAGGGGAACAACTTTACAGCTATGTTTCTTCCGCTATGACACAACTGCGTACCGCCGAAGCAAAGCTCGCATCAGGCATTGGTTTGGAGCATGGAACCATATCCATCGGTGCAAGTGAAACTGCCTTGAATATCTATTTACTAAAACATTTGAAGGCGTTCCATATGGCTTATCCCGGAATCCGTCTAAAAATATATAATCACTCCACTCCTCAAGCTGTTTCAGCAGTAGAAAATGGGGAAATCGACTTTGCGATTGTCACGACCCCGACCACTGCCAAGTCTTCTTTAACGGAAATAAAACTGGAGTCCTTTCAGGAAATCCTTGTCGGTGGCAAAACCTTTACAGCTTTGGGTAGTCAGGTTCTATCTTTATCCGAACTAAAAAACTATCCTTTCATCTGTCTTGGGCGTGAAACAATGACTTATCATTTTTATCATCAGTTGTTCCTGTCACACGGCATCGAACTGACACCGGATACCGAAGCAGCCACTACAGATCAGATTCTTTCCCTTGTAAAGAGTGAATTAGGGCTTGCTTTTATACCTTCAAAAATGGCAGAGGATGCAATTCAGAAGAGGGAAATTGTTGCCCTTTCAATACACGAAACAATTCCTACAAGAGAAGTATGCTTGGTTTATGATCGTCAGCATCCAATGAGTATTGCCGCACAGAAACTAAAAAATATTATATTAGAAAATCGTGAAGATTTGTAAACTTAAAAAAACAACAGAGCATACAGTTAATTGACTGCACGCTCTGTTGCTCTCTTTTATTTGCTTTTCTGTTTTATTTTCCCCAAACTTCTTCTGCAATTTCCTTTACTAAAGCAAGTTTAGCCCATTGTTCATCTTCTGTAAGTTTATTTCCGATCTCACAAGAAGCAAATCCACATTGAGGGCTAAGGTATAATCTATCAAGTGGAACATATTTTGCTGCTTCGTGAATTCTTGCGATAACATCGTCTTTACCGATTGTCTTTGCATCTTCTCCTGCAAAATACTTAAATCCGACACCCGGTACCGCTCCGGTCCGGTATGCCGATAAAATATTTGCGGACATAAATGCCAACGGTGCTCCGGTATCTTTGTCATTTAAAATGAGCATCAGGATGGATCTTGGCAGCCCTAATTTTTTCTCATCCATATAAATCCCTCCTGATCTAAGGATCCTCCCTGCACCGGGTACTTACAGCGCATCCCAGGTTCACACGTTCGGCACTCCATCCACAACCATAACGCAATCCGTGCATCTTCCGATTGCACAGAAGATTCCACGAGGCTTGTGTTCTTTTTTTGTATATCTGTGAGCCATAACACCCGCGGCCTTTAATACTGTAGCGATTGGTTCCCCTTCCATTCTAAGTTCACTGTGTGTATGAAGCTCAAAGTAATCCTTTGGATAATTCGATAACAAATACACTTTATAACCTCTGCACTTTAACTCCTACAACCTTGCACCTTTTCCTGCAAAAAGCAATGCCATATGCTAAAATATCGCACCTGCCCTCATCACACAGAGCCTCATCATATCTCTTCTCATTAATCTGCGTCATAGCCGCCTCACACGCTGCATCAAGATTTTTCATCTCTTTTGCATATTTCACTTCAATAACTATACCTGCATCCGGGTC
>OLPC01003259.1_pt1 | contig 10952 bp, 9 predicted proteins | sample 1672341 | NCBI WGS metagenome assembly OLPC01 (sample SAMEA3136673, study PRJEB25190) | human gut metagenome | reverse complement strand
TATGCGATTAGCATAAATTAAGTTTGCGGAGCAAACGATACTCCTTGGGCTTTGCGCAAGGAGGTTCATCTTCCCTGCATCGCGAAGCGTGTTACTGTGCACGGAGTGAACAGTAACTATTTCCCTGCTGCCAGGATCAGACATACAAAAGCCACTGCAAATAACGCCTCTATTCCCATGGCCATATAAATCTTCGAAACCACATGATCCGGAAGAACTGTATATTCACCCAGCAGTTCGTTGACCTGCTCATACCAGTATACTGGCAGAAACCGGGAAACTTTCAGGACTTTCTGGTCCATCACACTCATGGGTACAAATACCCCGCACAGAAAGCACATTCCCAGAGAGATCACATTGGCCACTCCGCTGAGCATATTGCTGTTTTTCATAAACATTCCCACCAGATAGGAAAGAGACAATGCCACTGCCATCATAAGCAGACTGTTTGCCAGATAATATCCCAGGTTCCCGGACTGGCAGAACTTTTTGCCATACATGATCCCTGCCCCTGCGATGACGATTCCCCACAAAGTGATTCCCATTACTCCCATTGCCAGAAGCCCTTCCAGGCTCTGACGTTTCATGGATACTGCAGACGCCTCCATTCTTCTCTGAATATCTCCCTGACGGAATGCCATAAGGATATATCCCATCACATAACAGAACACTCCCAGAAACAGATAAGGAAGATAACGGAAATAATAAAGATAACCCGGTGCTTCCACATTTCCGGAATTGCCTGCCAGAGTCTTCACCTGACTATGTGTCTCACTTTCAATGGCCTTCACAGCCTCTTCCTGGGAAAATCCTGCTGCCAGATAAGCCCTCGCCATACTGAGATAACTGTTGATCTGCTGATCCACATAATAAGAAGAATATGATCCCGGAACCTTCGTCACCTTAAGGCTTTCTCCGTCCAATATACAGGACTGTGTGAAATCTTTTGGGATCTGCACGATATATTCCACGTTTCTGTAAAACAGATTCTCCTGCAGCACTTCCCGGTCATTTCCCAGCATGGTAATGTGATGGATCTTTCCCAGATATTCCCGGAGGCCTTTTGCCAGGGCCTGGCCGTCCTCATCTACCATCCCAATCTCGATACTCTTGCTCTGATAACTGTCACTGCCCTCTTTTCCAGCGGCTGCCTGCAGTGCCAGTGCTACAGAGAAAAAGATCACCAGATACATCACCACCAGCCCTGCATTCTTTTTTAATATTTTCATATAGCCTTTAAATACTGTCATAGCGTTCCCTCCGTATCAGCAAAAATGATGCAGTCACCAGCACCACGCCCATCACTGCCAGAGTGATCAGACTTCTGTGATAACGTGCCGGATCATCATACACATTGATACAATAAAATGCATCTGAGATCAGTGCCGCCGGATTGATCCGGTTTATAAAAGGTGCATGTTTTTCCACAATATCTTTCATGGTATTGTTCATCAGGCCAGCCAGGAAGCTACATACCATGGAAATTCCCAAAATGATACCGATCTTCACCCCTTCTTTCATCTTTCCCAGGCTTCCCACGAAAATCCCCATGGAAACTCCGATCAGCGAACCCAGGAAACAGATCACAAGCATTCTTCCCATCTGCCCCTGAAAATCCAACTTCAGTACATATCTCAGGTACAGAAGGAGAATCACTACATCCACATATCCCAGGAAAAAAGAAACAATCTGTTCTGAAAGGACCAGCTTCAGTTTATGGGTAGGAGTAACGCATCTTCTGACTGCCAGAGCTGTAAGATTGGCCTGCAGACTGATCGCTGCCCCAAACCCTATAAAACATCCGTAAAGACATCCCATGGCAATCAGCGCATAAAAAAACTGCACATTTCCATCTATAGTCCTGCCTCCCAGAGAGAGTTCCTGTACGCCATTCTGCTGTTTCATCATGGCACGAAGTCCGTCGAAAATTCCCTCCGGATGGGTTTTCAGCATATTTCTCACTGTACTTCTCGTATTTTCATAACTGGACAGAACCGACTGAAGGATACTCTCCTCGATCCCGCTGGATGCTACAGTCAGTGAGGGTTCTGTTCCCACATAATAAATTCCGGAAACTTTTTTCGCTTCCAGTTTATCCTGTGCCTGTTCATCTGTCATTTTTTCCACTGACAGAAGTTTATCCTCGCCTCCTTCGATCTGATCCAGAAATGCAAGGAACACCTGATCTGCATGTGCTTCTTCCACCACAGCCACAGGTACGGTCTGAAAATCTGCATCACTGATATTTCCAAAAGCAAAATAAAACAAGGTTCCCAGAATCAGCGGAAATGCAAGGGGCCAGAACGTCATTCCGAAATTTTTCAGCTTTACCTTCACATTATATTTTAATAAATGAAGCATGTTCTCTCCCCCTTTAATCTCTCAGCTGTTTACCCGTGATCTCCAGAAATACATCATTCAGAGTCGGCATCTCCGAGAACACCCTTCCAAATGCGATATCCTGGTTCTGAAGATAATTCAGAATTCGGATCAAATTGTGTCTGGCGCGTGTACACCTGACTGTCAGAATCTGATTTCTATACTGTATATCAAAAACATGCTCCAGTTCCCGGATTTCTTTAAGATTATTTTCTTCCAGAATCACAGCTTCAATAGTGATAGTCTCACCTGTTTTGATCATCTGTTTCAGTTCATCCTTTGTTCCGGATGCAATGATCCTGCCATGGTCCATAATGGCGACCCTGGTACAGATCTGTTCCACCTCTTCCATATAATGTGAAGTATAGATGATGGTAGAGCCCTGTTCATTTAATTGTTTTATTCCTTCCAGGATCTTGTTTCTGCTCTGTGGATCTACCGCTACCGTAGGCTCATCCAGAATGATCAGTCTGGGCTTATGGGCAATTCCGCAGGCAATGTTCAGACGTCTTAAAAGTCCTCCTGAAAGCTTCTTCGGTCGCATTTTCCGGTAGTCTTCCAGCCCCACAAAATGGATGGCATTTTCTACCAGTTCTTTTCTTTTTTTCTTATCTCCTATGTACAAACCACAGAAATAATCAATATTTTCCTGTACTGTCAGCTCATCAAATACAGCAACATTCTGGAGCACGATTCCAATCTGCTTCTTTACCTGATAATTATCCGGTCTCATAGGCTCTCCGAATATTTCAATCTGACCTTTCTCGTATTTCAGAAGTGACAACATACAGTTTATGGCTGTGGTCTTTCCTGAGCCGTTAGGTCCCAGCAGACCAAAAATTTCTCCTTCTCTGATATCCAGGTTCAGATGGTTCAATGCTGTCAATTCTCCGTATCTCTTTACCAGATTCTCTATATGAACAATATTCTGTGACATGTTCTCCCTCCTTTGATCTGCTCTTCACTTTTTCATAAATATGTCCCCATGAAGCATTTTCTACAACTTATATTATATGCGAATCTTCAGCTTCATCCAAGTGCACAATGTCATTGTATTTTCATGACAAATGTCATATCTTTCGTCCCATGCATTTATTTTCTCACCTGATTATAGTATGATAGATTTTGAAAGGGGGAGGAAACCATGCGTTATTTTCGGGATATCGGCTTATTGATCTTATACAGCCTGCTGGCTCTTTTTTTCATAGATGCAGACAGCATTTTTATCTGTGCACTGCTGTGCACCGTCATCCTCCTGTGCTGCTGTTACATCTTCGAAAATCATGTGATAGCAGCTTTACTGTTTCTGACTTACGGGCTGGCAGTCCTGGTTCTGCCTGATTTTCTTTTGTTTTATCCCGTTTTTATTTATGTTATCTTATACAGCCATCTGCAGCTGTTCCTGCTATGGGCCGCGGGTATTTTCCTCTTCCGGTCTCCGAGTATGAAAGAATTTCCTGATGTACTTGTATGCGCAATTTTTTTTGGTGTTCTGCTGTCCGTTTTTCTGGAAAAAAGCACTTCAGAATATGAGAAACTGGAACTTGATTTTCTTCATTGCAGGGACGACAGTGAAGAACGTACTCTTCTTCTGGCAGAGAAAAATCACGCTCTTCTGGAAAAACAGAACTATGAAATCTACAATGCAACACTGAAAGAGCGCAACCGCATTGCCAGGGAAATCCATGATAATGTAGGGCATGTTCTTTCCCGTTCTATCCTGCTTACTGCGGCTGTCCGGGCAGTTAACAATGATCCGAAAACAGCACCTCTGATGGACAGTCTGGAAGACTCTCTTAATGCTGCCATGAACAGCATCCGTTCCAGTGTGCACGATCTTCATGATGAATCTGTCAATCTGGAACACGCTGTTGACAGCCTGATCCGCGACTTCACCTTCTGCCCGGTAGGTGTCACCTATGATATCTCTGATCAGATTCCACGCAATATCAAATATTGCTTTATCAGCATTATAAAAGAAGCACTGTCTAACATCATGAAACACAGCAATGCTTCTTCCGTAAAAATCCTCATCAGGGAACATCCTGCTCTGTATCAGCTCTGCTTTGAAGATAACGGCACAGATATTCATTATGATCCTGCTTTCTCAGGAATCGGGCTGGTGAATATGAAAGAAAGAGTAGATTCCCTGAACGGCACACTGCAGATCAGTACCCAAAACGGATTTCGGATCTTTATCACCATACCGAAATCTGTAAACAACAATTAGATATTGGAGTTTTTTATGAATATTATAATCGTAGACGACGACAGCCTGGTGGCTGGCGCTTTAAAGACAATTCTTGAGATCAATCCGGATATTAATATCACTGCCACAGGTTCTGACGGTCAGGAAGCCTGTGAGCTATACCGCAGATACCAGCCGGATATTCTGCTTATGGATATCCGCATGAAAAATATGTCTGGACTGGAGGCATCTGCTTTGATCCTGAAAGAATTTCCAGATGCCAGGATTCTGCTTCTGACCACCTTTTCTGATGACGAATATATAATAAAAGCGCTCCGCCTGGGAGCGAAAGGTTATCTTTTGAAACAGGATTATGCCAGCATTCTTCCCGCCTCCGGGCAGTATTCTCCGGGCAGACTGTGTTCGGCACAGAGATCGTCGCCCGGATTCCACAACTGCTTCATTCCTCACCCTCTTTTGATTACAATGCCTGCGATATCAATGAACGGGAACTTCGGATCATAGAGCTTATCGCCAATGGTTACAGCAATAAAGAGATTGCTTCTGAATTATTTTTGAGTGAAGGAACTGTACGGAATTATCTCAGTTCCATCCTGGATAAGCTACAGCTTCGTGACCGGACACAGGTAGCTGTCTTTTATTACCAACATAAATAATACTCAAAAGATCCCTGCCGGATCTTCCTCTCTGATAAGAGGAAACAATCCTGCAGGGATCTTATTCTTTCGTATATTTTATTCATTCACCGGGTTCACATGTACCATGCAATGTTTGACATCCTTAAAATTCTCCTCAATGGTATGATGAACATTCTCAGCAATATCATGTGCTTCATTCAGTGAAATGTCACCTTCTGCTGAAATTTCGATGTCTACATACATCTTGGATCCGAAAAGTCTCGTCTGAAGAAGATCAATTCCTCTGACTCCTTTTACTTCCGAGATTACTTTTCTCATGCTCTCCTCTGTAGCTTCATCACAGGAATGATCAACCATTTTATCTACAGCATCTTTAAAAATATCTACAGATGCTTTTACGATCAGGATACAGATTGCCACACTGGCAAGAGGGTCCAGAATCGGGAATCCAAGTCTGGCTCCCAGAATACCGATAAATGCTCCTACAGAAGACATTGCATCTGAACGATGATGCCATGCATCTGCCATCAATGCTCCGGAATTGATTTTCTTAGCAGCACTTCTGGTATACCAGAACATCCACTCCTTTGCCACGATGGAAACTACTGCTGCAACCAGTGCCAAAGTTCCGGGAATTGCAATGCTCTCCCCTGAAGTACTTTTGATAATGTTTTCGATACCATTCATACCGATTCCGATACCTGTAGCCAGAAGCAGTCCGGATAATATAATGGAAGATACACATTCCATACGTTCATGTCCGTACTGATGTTCTTTATCTGATTTTTTACTGGACAAATTCACTCCTACGATCACCACAAAGGTGCTCCCTACATCTGATGCAGAGTGAATCGCATCTGAAATCATGGCTCCTGAATGTGCCAGGATTCCGGCAAGTAGTTTAAACAGTGAAAGTAAAAGGTTTACTGCAATGCTCACACCGGAAACTTTCATTGCCACCTTATGTTCCCATGCAGGTTCTTCCTTCTTCACATTTCTCTCCTTCCATGATTTCTTCGTTTCCATGTTATTGTTGATCATATTGATCTGTCTTGTCTGTTCCATAACCAGGACCTCCTTAATTTCACAGGTATTACTGTTCTCTCCATGCCCAGTAATACGCTTCACAATACACAGAATTTATGCTAATCGCATAAATTCGCGCGATATTACCAGTGAACAGTAACTTACGGGTTCTTCTTATGTCACATACATTGCGTCACAGGAGATTCTCTCCTGTTCCTTATCAAAGTGCGGTCTTCCCGGGGTCTTTTCATTTTCTGAAATATACTTTTCTAAAAACAAAAAGACACACCTGCGGAACATACACTGTCCCACAGATATGTCTGTAATATTCATATCTGCTGCCGCTTCGTGCAGCCCGGCCCCACGCCCTGAGTATGATTGATCTCTCATCCTGCGGGCATCGCCTGCTCAGTTTGTACTGTTGATCTCGCATTCTGTTGGAATGTAATGCAGTGCAAAGAGAAAATAATAGTTGCTGCCAGCTTCTCACTGACTTTCACTGATGATACACTATACTCTATGAGTTAGTCAAGCCCAATGTTACATATTCTATGATATAATATTCTGAAGCCATACACCTTTCTTTACAAGCACAAATCCGATCACACATTTGATCAGATCAGCAAGCTGTACACAGGTATAGATAGCCAGCACATGGATTCCTGTAAAACGGCTCAGCACAAATGCTACAGGTACGCTGACACACCAGACAAATACACTGTCAAACAGGAATGTGATAATAGTCTTTCCACCTGAACGCAGCGTGAAATAAGTGGCATGCAAAAAGGCATTCTGCGGCATAAAAAATGCAGTGATCATGATCAGATATTTTGCCAGTTCTCTTGCCTCATCATTGGTGTTGTAAAGCATTGGAAACAACGGTGCCATAACAAACATAACAATCGCCACACAGGTACAGCATATCACAGAAAATGCGATCATTTTGTTATCTGTATCTCTGGCTTTCTTCATATCCCCTGCTCCCAGCAGCTGCCCTACAATAATCGCCACAGAATCTCCAAGAGCAATAAATACAATATTAAACACATTATTAATAGTGTTGGAAATATTCAGAGACGCAACCACATTCAGACCGCGTACAGAATAACACTGAGTTAGCATTGCCATAGCAGAAGCCCATAAAGTTTCATTAAACAGAAGGGGAGTTCCCTTAACCAGTATCTTCTTCGTCAGTCCTACCGGGACTTTCAACGTATGATATAAACCTTTGGCAAAAGGATTCTTCTCTGTATGCCTGTGTGTCCAGCTCAGCACGATAGCAGCTTCTACATAACGGGATAACACAGTAGCCACTGCCGCACCTCTCACTCCCAGTTTCGGGAAAAAGAACGCTCCATAAATCAGCAGGTAATTAAACAGCAGATTCACACAGATTGCCACAACACCTGCTTTCATTGGAAGTACTGTCTCACCGCATTCTCTCAATGTACTGGAATAGATCTGCACCATCATAAAGGGCGGAAGACCGATCAGCATAATCTGCAGATATTGTTTTCCATAATTTAATGTATCTGCAATCTGTTGAGGTGTTCCTTCTCCCTGCAGATACATACTGATCAGATTTTCTCCTGCTGTCAGAAATAAAATGATCGTCCCGATTGTCAGTACCACAGCCATCCAGAATTTATACCGGAAGGTCTGGCGTACACCTTCATGATCCTTCTGTCCGAAATACTGAGCAGTAAAAATTCCCGCACCGGATACTCCCCCGAAAATACACAGGTTGTATACAAAGATCAGCTGGTTCACAATAGAAGCTCCTGACATCTGCTCTGTGCCTATCCGTCCGATCATAATATTGTCCAGAAGACTTACAAAATTTGTAATTCCATTCTGGATCATGATCGGAACAGCCACAGCCAGCACCATCATGTAAAACTTTTTATCACCGATAAATTTCCTGAAAAACAGTGATCTTTCTTTTGTCCTCTCCATAAAATTCCCCCCTCATCCTGTCTCATAAAAAGAGACTGCCTCATGACAGTCTCTGATTCAAAGTGTCGTAACACTTACAATACTATAAAAACTCACCGTTTTCAAGTTTTATATTTATTTGTTCGAAACAGCCAGATAAGTAGCTGAAGCTGCAGGCACTTTCCATACACCTTCTGCATAAAACGCTTCGTCGTGATTGGAGTAGATCACCTGTGCGTTTTCCAGAATCTCTGCTTCACATTCCACATCCTGTCCGGATGGGTTCAGCACAATATAGACAGTTTCTTCTTTTCCTGTTCTCTTATATACCAGTGGATATGCGGATTCTTTTACATATACAAATTCCATTGGCGCTGTGTTCTGTAATGCCTGATGCTCTTTTCTCACTGCGATCAGTTTCCTCACTTCCGTGTACAGGCTGTTCTGGCCTTCCAGCGCATCCTGGGCTGTCGGACGATTTTTATCAGGATCAATCTGAATATAAAGTTCTTCCGGTTTACAGCTTGAAAATCCTGCGTTTGCACTGTGATTCCACTGCATCGGGCTTCTGGAACCGGTACGTTCAAAACCGCCTTCTACAGATTCGATACCGGACAGATATTTCATACCAATTTCGTCTCCATAGTAAATAAACGGTGCTCCAGGTACAGATAACAGAAATGCAAAAGCAATCTTGATTTCTTCGTCATCCAACGTTTCTTTGATACGGATCATGTCGTGATTTCCGGACGGGATGCACATCAGCCCTTCTCTGTTTGTGGCTGCATAGTTTTCTTCATATGTTTTTACGAATTCAGAAATATCTCCCTTTCCTCTTCTTGAAAAATAAGGTTCTTTTGCACGGAACAGATCCAGGTAATGAGATGGTCCGAAGTGCAGAAGGAAATCCATATGAAAACCGCCTTTTAAAGAACGTCCCGGATCTCCCCACTCGGAAAGAAGGGCACACTCCGGAAATTCTTCATCCATAAATTTACGAAAATCCTGCCATAAAGCAATTGTTCCCTCCTGGTCATCATCATTCTTTACCAGTGAACCTGCCATATCCACACGGAAACCATCACATCCCATGGACATCCAGAAGCGCATGACATCTTTCATAGCTTCCCTTGTGGCCATTGGTCCGGGTGCATCCATTGGCTGCTGCCATTCTTTGTCACATCTGGCAAAGCCGAAATTCAGGGCCGGCTGCACAGAAAAGAAGTTTACAGCACAACAGCCGTTTCTGGAAGAAAAACCACGGATGCTTCCTGTGATACTTCCAACATCTTTAAAATCATCCCAGATGTTATTCGTCCATACATAACGATCTGTATATTCATTCTTTTCTGCTTTGCAGGACTCTTTAAACCATTCATGTTCTGTGGAAGTATGCCCTGGAACAAGGTCAAGCAGAACTTTCATTCCTTTTTCATGTGCTTTCTGGAACAGTTCCTTTAAGTCCTCATTGGTTCCATAACGTGGTGCTACCTTTTTATAGTCAGCCACATCATATCCTGCATCATAAAATGGTGATGCAAAACACGGGTTCAGCCAGATTCCGTCACAGCCTAAATCTTTGATATAATCCAGTTTCCGAATGATTCCCTGAATATTTCCAATTCCATCCCCGTCTGTATCCAGAAAACTCTGTGGGTAAATTTCATAAAAAACAATATTCTCCAACCATGATGGCATTCCCATTGTAAAAATCCTCCTTAAATTAATTTTCACACTGAGTTGATTATATTGCTATATCTCAGAAATATCCACCCTAATTTTGACATATTTGTCTATTATTTTGACATTATTGCCCAGGCATATCTACTTAAATTTTACTCAACCTGACGACTTTCATCTGCTTTATATTCAAAGAAATCGAAATCTGCACATTTCTTATGAAGTACACGGTCTGCACAGGTAATTCCTACCATGGTTCCAGTGAATTCGCCATATTTACAGTATTCATCAGAAAATCTGGTGGTGTCAAAAATTCTTCCGATCTTCTCATAATTTTCGCCATCATAGCTCCACTCGAACCAGGATTTACGTCCTTCAATATAAAGTCTCAGATAAATTGGCTTATCTTCCACCGGAATTCTGGTATTCAGAAACTCTGTTTTTACTCCATTTTCCAGATGAATAATAGATAATGCGCTCTGACCCAGTGTTTCACTGTAATATTTACGAAGGTTGATATAGTTCATGTTGTCGTAATAAAGGATCAGACCTGCACTGTGCTGATGTACTTCCGGCACGAATTCCATTTTTGTAGTGATCCTTGCATATACGCTGGTAAGCTTTCTGGCAAGAATACTTACTTTATTTAAAGAAGTTCGGGATTCCTGTCCGCGAAGTCTTACATATCCCTTACGTGCTTTTACATCTGCAAATCTCTCCGGCATAATCCTTGGAGAATAATAAAAGTTTCCAAGCGCATCCTCGTCGAAATCATCGAAATCCGGAGTCTTTTCTACCGGATATTCGGGAAGGGAGCTTTCCGGCACTTCCATTTTCGCCAGATTACTTCCATCAGCCATACGAAGCCAGTTATCCTCTGTCCACATCATTTTCTGAATGGCAGTCTCACGTCCCAGTGTGCAGCGAAGTTCCGGCACAAATGGCCTTGCACAGAGATGTACCAGATACACTTCTCCTGTAGGAAGTTCCACATAACTTCCATGACCGGATTTCTGTAAAATGGATTCCGGATTATAATATTTCGGTTTCAGATGATCCGGATCCTGTCTCTCATAGGATTCTCC
>OLPC01003258.1_pt1 | contig 10955 bp, 7 predicted proteins | sample 1672341 | NCBI WGS metagenome assembly OLPC01 (sample SAMEA3136673, study PRJEB25190) | human gut metagenome | reverse complement strand
CAGGGCGTAGGGAATGGGGACATGGTACCCAGGGCGTTGCCCTGGGCTCTGGACTTGTTGGGCTTTCAGCCCGTACAAACTCCGCCATATATTCGCCCACAGTAAACGATTATACTCCTGTTGGGGGCTTTCAGCCCGTGCAAACTCCGCCATATATTCGCCCCCCTCACTTTGCGAGCAAAGTGAGCTACAGTGCTTCGCCGCAAAACTCTGCCGCAAAACTCTGCCGCGCATTTGCAAACCACACGAATTTTCAACACAAAATAAAACAATACAAACACATGAGAAAAGCAATCCTCGCAATCCTCCTCGCTGCCCCCGCCATGATGGCGCAGGCACAGACTGCTGGAGGCGGCATTAGCGCCGACATGCTCAAAAACATCAAGGCCGCACAGCCGCAAAACACCACGGCCATGCGCAACGCACTGGCAAACACCAGTATCGCACAACTGGCAACGGTGGCCAACAACCCGATGAACTCCGACCGCTACTTCTCCAACAAAGTGGAGTCGAAGGGCATCACCGACCAGCAAAGCTCTGGACGCTGCTGGCTCTTCACGGGCCTCAACGTGATGCGTGCCAAGATGATCAAGAAATATAACCTCGGCTCCTTCCAGTTCTCACAGTCGTACTGCTTCTTCTACGACCAGCTCGAGAAGTCAAACCTCTTCCTCCAGGCTGTCATCGACAACGCCTCTAAGCCCATGAGCGACAAGACCGTTGAATGGCTCTTCAAAAACCCACTCAGCGATGGCGGCACGTTCTGCGGTGTGCAGGACGTGGTGATGAAATACGGACTCGTGCCGGCAGAGGTGATGCCTGAAAGCTACGCGGCCAACAACACGTCGCGCATGTCGCAGCTCATCGCCCTCAAGCTCCGCGAATACGGCCTCAAGCTCCGCGACATGGCCGCCAAAGGCAGCAAGAAAGACGCGCTGAAGAAGGAGAAGACGCAGATGCTCGCCACGGTCTACCACATGCTCGCCATCTGCCTCGGCGAACCGCCAACGGAGTTCACCTGGACACGCAAGGACGCTAACGGCAAACCGGTGGAAACGAAGAAGTTCACCCCGCTCTCGTTCTATCAGACTTACATCGGTGCCGACTTGAAGAACAACTACCTCATGTTTATGAACGACCCTTCTCGTCCATACCACAAGACATACACCATCGACCTCGACCGCCATTCTTATGACGGTGCGCAGTGGACCTACCTCAACCTGCCGATGGACGAAATCAAGGCGATGGCCGCTGCTTCCATCAAGGATTCAACGATGATGTATATGTCGTGTGACGTCAACAAGTTCATCAACCCCAAAACGGGCGTGGAGAGCCTCCAGAACTACGACTACGGCAGCCTCTTCAACACCACCTTCCCAATGAACAAGGCCGACCGCATCCGCACCTTCGCCTCGGCTTCCAGCCATGCCATGACGCTCATGGCGGTTGACATCGCCGCCGACGGCAAATTCAACAAATGGATGGTTGAGAACTCATGGGGCGCCACCTCGGGCTATCAGGGCCACCTCATCATGACCGACGAATGGTTTGACGAATACATGTTCCGCCTCGTGGTTGAAAAGCGCTTCGTTCCTGCCGCCATTTTGAAGCTCTTCGAGCAGAAGCCTACGCTCCTTCCAGCATGGGATCCTCTCTTCGCTGGCGAAGAATAAGCATCATCAGATAAATACCTCAGGGTATCCCGAAATCTCCATCGCGGTGGAGATTTTGGGATACCCTTTTTTATTGGAAGAATGCGGAGCATGGTCGCTCTCTGCAGCAAAGCATAGTCGCTTTCTGAGGCGAAGCATGGTCGCTCTTTGCGGCGAAGCACTGTAGCTCACTTTGCTCGCAAAGTGAGGGAAGCGAAGATGGAAGTGCGGCGACAGCTGAACATCGATAAAAATTCCGCTTTTAAAATCCGCCATAAAAATCCGGCATAAATACGTCCCCCTCACTTTGCTCGCAAATTGAACTACAATGCTGGCGCCGCAAATTGGACTACAATGCTGGCGCCGCAATGAGCGACTCTGCTGACGCCCAAATACGAAAAATCCCCCAGTTCACATTCTAAACTGGGGGATTACTTATAAGGTGTATTTAATATTCACCTTTCATGCGAACGGGCGATTTTATTCGCCCCACAAGTCAGAGTTCCAGCCCTGCTTGTTTGATCTCACAACGCAATCGTCTTCTGCTTCTACGTCATCGTAGACTCTGAGATCGCCGCCGCTCTGGGCAATCATCCCTTCAAGTTTATACTCAACGACCGTTGTTTCCGGTTTCAAATATATCTTTTTCATGACTTATGGATATGCAATTTTTAGTTGAACATTATTTAACGATGACCACTTTGCCGTTAACGACATACGCTCCTGCTGGGAGTCCCTTCGTTGTGGTAGCTTTGAGGCGCACGCCAGAGAGCGTATAGATGGCTTTCGGTGCTTCCTTAGTTGTGGCAGTGGCATTCTCAATGCCCGTGGTTTCGCCGTCGAGTTGGAAGAAGGAAACGGCCTGAGCCTGTGCTTCCGTCAATTCCAAATATGCGCGGTTGGCTGGCACCTTGATATTGCCGCTCTGAGTCCGATAGAAACCGAGCACACCATTTACTGTGGTGAGCACGTAGCGCTTGAAGCCCTCTTTTTTCTCAACAGTCGTTGCTTTTGCCACGCCCTTCAAGAGGTTACCTTCCAGTGTCTTCATAGCTACTTGGTCAGTAGCATAGCATTCATATTCGCCCGTGTTACCCTTTACGACGAGTGCAGCGTTTGCAGGAACGACATCACCACCATTGAACACATCAGTCTTGACGAGCGTACCGTCTGTATTGGCTTTTGTATATCCAAATGCAGTTAAGCCCTCAGGAAGGATGTAGCTGTTTGAGTTGTAGTAGGTGCCGAAGCCTTCTGGGGTGGCGATGGAGATGGTGCCGACGGAGACGTCGGTGGTGACAATCATTTTTGTATAGAATACCTTACCAGAGAAAGTAAGAGTAACTTCCTTCGTATTACATGCTGAAAGGTCTAATTCTCCTTCAGTTTTACCTGCATCAAGGAATTGAAAATCTCCTGCATCATACGTTGGATTTGTTTCACTCTCTTGACTTTTACCAGTAGTATAGAAGAAAAAATGCACCTTCTTTATTCTATTTTTAGATGCTATCTTAAGGGTATTTTTATCATAGAAACGCAGGGTTTTACTTTGTTCAATCCATTGGGGATCGGTCTTTCCACTGCCTTTTGCTATCGTCATAGTAATACCATTTTGTGATATTTCTGTAACTTTCTGCTGGTCGGTATAACCAAACGTTGAAAAATCAATAGTAACCTTCTTCGTAGTAGCCAATTTAACCGTCAACTCATAAGAAGTCGTGGCCCCTTCATAAATACCAGTTTCAGGAGAAGTAACAGTAATGGTTGTCGTTCCTACGCCTACAATCTTGACCTCACCAGTTGCCTCATCAACAGTGGCGACCTCCTTATTGGAAGAGGTGAACTCTGGCGTTACGCCTTCTGGCAGTCCATTAAGTTTGGGTGTACTGAAAGCGTCACCCATCTCAATCGTATAAGATGTTTGCGGGAAAGAGAGCGAAGGAGCACCCTTCACTATGATTTCATAAGAAGCCTTTGAAGTTTTATATGTGTCATCGCCGGCAAACTTCGCAGTGATGTTGGCTTTACCTGCAGCCACACCTGTAACTATACCCGTTGCAGCATCTACGGTAGCAACCTTATCGTTGTCAGATGACCAAGTGATAGTTTTATCAGATAATGTTTGTTCGCCAACCTTTAAGGTCGGAGTGCTTGAAAATGTTCCACCAATGGCAATTGGCTCTGTCGGAATAGCACTTAAGGTCAAAGTAGTTGCTGTTAAATCTACAGCCCTCTTGTATATTTTTATATAGGTAATCTGAGCGTTAGCTGCCGATACTTGCAATGTATATCTGTTGCCAGCTACTTGATATTGCTTGTCTATAACAAATGCATTCGTACCCTTTGACCCTGTTTTTTTTGTACTGACAGCAGTATTGCCAACGTAAATATTCTCTTCTGTTTTGGTTGACGCATTACCAGAACTATTACCGACAACCTCTATTTTCTCAACTGCAAAATTAAAGGCTGGAAGAGTTAATCTGCCTATACCATCCTTGCCCTTCAGCATTAAATATTTAGAACCATAGTAAAAACCCTTGGGAGCATCAAAAGATATAGTAACACCATTATAAGTGTATTCACCTTTTATAGGAGGTTTTTTGTTATCCGTTGATAATTTCCAACCATTCTGCGTAAAGTCAAGCGTAACCTCCTGCGCAATACAATAATTACCCCCCCCATGTTACGAAAGCCATGAGGCAGAGCAGCGCCAATTTAAAGGCTCTGCGAGATGTGTGTAATGTTTGTTTCATAATAATTTGTATTTTGATTTATTGTTTTCTAAGGAACGTACACAAGGATATAAAGCGGTGTGTTATTAAAGTGGGTGATTTAAGAGGGGGCGGCTGGAAATCCTGTGGGGAATTTTCACGACGCCCTTCCATGTGGTGTGCGACAAAGTTACGCCATTATTTACTGATTGTCAAGTGAAATGGTATGAAGATTGTGTTAAAAGAGCCGTTCCCCTTCAAATTGCCATCTGCGCTTGCTTTTTCTGCGGGATGAAAGTAAAAAAAGCAGGGCGGCGAGGCGAGGGGAAAGCGTAGAAAAGGGATGCTTCGGCACGAAGCTACGGTTTGATGGCGAACGCGGGACGGGGTTCGGTCGTCGCACGTCCCAGAGACGGTCGTCGCACGGCCCAGAGGCGATCGTCGCACGTCCCAGAGACGGACGTTGCACGGCCCAGAGGCGGTCGTCGCACGACCCGCGTTCGCTGACAAGTATTAGGGACGGAGCAAAGCATAGTAGCTCACTTTGGCGCGCAGCACTGTAGCTCACTTTGCTCGCAAAGTGAGGGGCGCGAATATTGTGGCGACCAAACACGGCTAAAAATCCAAAGAAGTCATGTGCCAGGGGCGCTGAACATATTCGCTACGTGTTCGTCCCCCTCACTTTGCGAGCAAAGTGAGCTACAATGCTGGCGCCGCAAAGTGATCAACACTGTTGGCGCCCCAGTGAGGGAAGTACTTATTGAGTATTATCATAAATTGGATAGAGACAATAGCGGATGTGCAATATTGAGAATCCTGCACATCCGCTTAACGCTTTTTTACAGAAGATTTTTCAGTTCCTCTATCATTCGACCAAGTTCTGAGTAGGTGTAATTTCTGTTATCTGCCAATTTCTCATCCATTGAATGTTTGGCATTATGAATAGCTGTATCAAGTTTACCACCTTTCTTCTCTAAGTAAGCGTGCAATCCTTTGCTTTTCTTGAAAAAGTCAATAGTTTTCTCATAGCCACATTGTTTGTTTAAAGCAAGCAGCAACTCTTGTTGATCATTATACGCACGTGCTGTATAGCGGTAATAGTACAGAAAGAACAATTCTGTGCAGCGGTGCGTCTCAAAGAAATGCACCTCACAATAAATGCCTTTCTTGGGTTTGCTGACAGGTTTGGAGTATTTCTTTTTCAGTCGAGCGTATTGGGTGCATTCCGGTTCCTCATCTTTCGTGTCCATGTCAATGACACAAAAGATGCGGTCGTGGCCATCCTTTATGCCGTCTTCAATCTTTTCCTCCAACTCTTTCATACTTGAGTGCTTCGGATAATCAGGCTTAATGGTCAATCCTTTTACCACATCTCGCAACGAGTTGAAATAATAAAACTCCGTAGGACCTTCACCCAATATTAAAACAGAATGCTTCAGTTTCCCCATAACACTAATCGTCTAAATCAATGAAAATACTGCCCAATTCAGGTTTCGCCCCTAAACGTCCAACACGATAAGAGTTGTAAAGCGAGAGGTTTTTGTGCAGGCCGAAAGAGTCACCACGTGAGTACTCAGATGAAGCCGTGACGTGGTTTTTGTCAACGAACCATACCGTTCCTCGGTTTTCATTAATCAAATCCTGTGAAAGCAAAGTGGTTTCCTGACTGGTGATAATCAGTTGCGACTTGTCTGAATTGAAGATAAACACGTTCAGATAGTAGAACAGCAAATCATAGTGCAAGTCTTCGCCCAGCTCATCAAGGTAATAGATATGAGTGGCTGTTACCATATCATAAAGCGCATCAAGTATGCGGATATATTTCTGCGTACCCTTGGACTGCAATTCCATTGGAATCTCGAAGTCGCCATTATCCGAATGGTTCAAGAAAGAAATCGTATCGTTAGTTGGTCTGAGCAACACATCCTTCATTCTTTCCGGAATATTCTCCTTTAATATACGTTCACGGTATTCCTGTGGAATGACACGATCCTCTATGATTGGTCGGTATTCCATAATGTTCAAGTCCGCCTTTTTGAGCATCTGTGTGAAGAACTTACGCTTTCTCTTATCCTTATATGCACTGGTAAGAATTTCTGCTAAACCATTATCCATGTCCCCATCCACATCATGATAGTTGTTCATGATATAATTGTGAAGCGTGGTGAACGGCTCAATGTCCTCCTTTAACACTGCTTTTCGACAAACAGACAATACGCTGTGATTGTTCAAAGTGTTCTCGCGAATGCTATCCTGTGTCCTTGCAAGCAGTTTGAGACTGGTGCCAAACTTTATGTCTGCCTGAACATCATCACCGACAAAAGAACGTTCATAAAACAGGGCCTTGGAACCGTTGGGATAATAGTTTAATACTTCGCTTATGATGCGCCTACCATCAAACGACACGTCATAATCATACCTTATGGCATTGACATAAAAAGACACGTGCATTTGGGTTGGTTCATCCTTGGTCAAAGCGAATGGAAGATAACCACTGATTTTCTGTTTTGCATCTGTTTTTTGAGACACCAGAATGTGGAAAAGCTCATTAAGGGCTTTAAGCATGTTTGACTTCCCAGACGCATTAGAACCATATAGAATTCCCAACTTGTACAAGAAAACACCTTTAGCAATCTCAACCACCAATTCAGATGCAGGGGCTTTAGCCACGAAGCTGAGTTCCTGTCTGTCTCGTATGGAGAGATAATTTCTTACCCAAAAATCTCTAATCATAATGTAGGCGATTGGTTATTAGCTGATGCAAAGATATATATTTTTTGCCGTAACATGAAATATATATAGGATTTCCGTAATAAACCTACCAATATTGCAAAAATATTTTTGCCATTAGTTCTAAAAGCCCGCATTGTAGCTCACTTTGGCGCGCAGCACTGTAGCTCACTTTGCTTGCAAAGTGAGGGGCGCGAACCTTTGGCGGATATTTGCGGCGCAGCCGCTCTCAACCAAAATCGTCCCCCTCACTTTGCAAGCAAAGTGAGCTACAGTGCTGGCGCCGCAAAGTTCGTTACAATGCTGGCGCGCCAATGAGCTACCATGCTACCGCTACAACGTCAAAATTCGTCGTTGGCATAGAGGAAGGGGAAGGTGCATTGCTCCCATTCGATGATTTCCTCATCGCGGAAGAAGCGGCGCAGCTCCACGGCTGCCGTTTCTGGAGAGTCGGAGGCATGCACGATGTTCTCTTGGAAGCTCATGCAATAGCTGCCGCGGATGGTTCCGGGGGCGGCATGGCGTCCGTTGGTGGGTCCTGCCAAGGCACGCACGGCGGCGATGGCGTCGACACCCTGCAGGCAGAGCGCAACGACGGGCGCCGTCATCATCGAGTCTTTCACGCGCTGGAAGAAGGGCTTTTCGCTGAGGTGGGCATAGTGTTCAGAGAGCAGTTCGTCGGTGAGCATCATCATCTTCATGCCGCAAAGGTGCAGTCCTTTCTTTTCAAAGATACTGATGATTTCGCCAACGAGGGCGCGTTGCAACGTGCAGGGCTTGAGCAATACGAGGGTCTTTTCAATGGCCATAATCTAATTTATTTAATAGGGTTTAAGGTTATATGATTATCTGCGAAGCGAACTTTTCATCCTTCGCTGTAAAGTTAAACATTATTTCCCGTCTGACGGCATTTTGCCTTGAAAATTGTGTGCGCCGATGCTATGCACCGTGCGTTTTCCTCATTTTTGAATGGCGATAGCGGCGCAAACAAAAACCGGGTGCGCGGAATCGTTTGATTCCGAACACCCGGTAATTTATTAAAGATTTATGGAGTTTATTCTTCCTCGCTCCAGTTGTCGGCGTTCCAGCCCTGTTTGTTGGAACTGAACTCGCCCTCAAACGTATCTTCGCCTGGACGTACGCCCGAATTGATGCCGCCGTTGCCAGAAAGACTGCTGCCAGCAGAGAGGGCCAAAGGGCCTTCGGCAACGACCTGTATTGCTACGCTCTTGGGAGCGCTATATGTTTTCTTCATTTTTTCTATGTTGTTGGGTTATTTAACATAAACTTTCTTGCCACCCTGGATGTAAAGGCCCTTGGGGAGACCTTCGAGAGAACCGTTGCTGACGCGCACGCCCTTAAGGTCGTAGACGGGAGCTGAAGCGCTGTCGCTGATGATGACACCGTTGCTGTCGATGCCAGTCACCTCACCGCCCAAGTTGAGCTTCACGCTCGCTGGTTTGCCGCTGGCCGTGAAGTAAGCACCCGTTGCAGGAAGTGTGGACTTTTCGCCGCCCTTCTGGATGAACTGGCCTTCGGCACCGTGGTCGACAACGCCATAACGGTTTCGCATGGCGAAGCTCGGCGTGTAGTTGCCCTGGAAACAGAAACCGCCACGGCACTGGGCCTGGGGTTCGGCGGCAAATACTTCCGTGCCGATATTGAATCCGTGGAACATGCCATCTTCCGTGTTGTCGCCAGTGATGTAAACGAGATAAGGCACGTTGGCTTCCAAATTCTCCACTTCTTCGAAGTTGAGGACTTCGCCGTCGTAAGAGGCGAGGGCCTGAAGCTTGGTGTCGGTGCTGTTTTCGAAATCGAATGCAGACATATTGAACGGCAGGCAGATGGAGTTCCAACCCTTCTTCAAAGGACGGGTGAAACGGATGTTCTTCATGCCCGGTTCGATGGCCTTTACGTCTGTTGTGCCGTCGATGTCAACCGTTGGAGCGAAGAGCACATGAATCTTCATACCATAAAATTCGATGGAAATATTTGCAACCAACTTGTCGCCGTTGCGCATAGCATCCAATTCTACAGGGACATCCTGGAGCGCCGGGCCCATCCAACTCTCAACCGTTGCGTCGTCGCCATTTTCAATGTTGATGGTCTGTTTGGCCGTGATGTGGTTGCCGTCAATCGTGAGATTCTTGATGCGGATTGTGCCGACAGGAAGACTTCCCTCGCCCTGTCCCAAGCTGAAATTCTTGAGTTGGAAAGAATAGCTGCCGTCCAATTCCTTGACGAGCTGAATCGTTGCATCGGAAATGGGGAAGGTGCCGCTTCCTTCAAGCTTGACGGAAATGCCATCGGTGAAGTTCGTCTGCTCCTTGACAATCGTGAAGACGTAGGTCGTTACGCTTTTGTTGTTCTTGTCGAAGTCGTTGCCCTTGACGGTGATGGTCACGGTGTTCTTGACTGCGTCGTAAATAGGGTCTTCCACTGTTGCACCAACGCCCACTTTATCATACTTCAATTTGTTCAAATCGAAAGTCTCGTCTGGAGAAATAGGAATGTAGAACTGTGACTCGTTTTCCTTTACTTCAATGGGCTTGCCATTGTAGGTGACGTTCTTCAAGGCGTGGTAGTAAACGAACTGCACGTTGTCGACTTCGAGAATGCTATTAACTTGAATATTTCCGCGATTCCAATAGTCGGCACTTGAGATGATGACATTCATTTTGGTGGGGGCAACGTCTGTCTGCTTATAGTTGATAGGCACCACGATTTCTTCCCAATCGTTGTTCTTGGTTGTTGCGAAAGCGTAATCACAAGAAGCGATGAGCTTACCATCACCAGTAATAGTACCTGCATTTGATTTACCCATAATAGCACGATCCACGTCAGCCTGAACACGGGTTGACTCCTGTCCTTTGCTACCAGTCTGTGCTATCGGTGACTTGAAAGTTCCAGTCCAGAAATAGGCAATTATATGCGCATTTTCAGGAACTTCTCCCTGCGTGCGTTTGAATACGCCTTTAATGGCATCTGGCTTGTAGGTGAAAGCCTTACTACCATACACACCACCATCACACTCATTAATATTTTTTACTGCATAAACCCAAGGCGTTGCAAAATTGATGAACGCTGGAGCGTTGCTGCCGTATGAACTAACACCAACGAATTTGTTTTGTAGCCTTACAAAATTCTCACTTCCTTTTGTTACAAGGCCTGGTTCCTTCTTGTTTGCAATAACCGTCTGATTGACATTCGAACCATTCCAATCTTCTGGCTCTACACCTGGGCGATTTTTCAATCCAACGGGAGAATAAGGAAATGCGCCATTAAAGCTTGTCTGGTCTGATTTACCACACGTTGTTTTCCACTGTTTAAAATCCCCGTTAGGCAGATATTGCGCAGAAGCCGTCAACCCTCCTGCTGCCAGCAGGGCTGTCAATAAGATTTTTCTCATTGTTATTTGTTATTTTACTGTTTATTAAATTCTTAGATTCGGTATAGGTGCTGATACCACCAGTGCAAAGTTACGTTTTTTAATCTGAGGGGGCGGCGGAAGAAAGGAAAATCAATGTTTTATAATACTTTTAAGGATTAATGGGACATTGGTTGTAAAGCGCAGGAGGCATTCAAACGGGGAAACGAAGCTCGTGGCGGACGGGACAACGAATTGACGAATTTCTTGCGGCGGAGAATGGGGCGCAGCATTGTAGCTCACTTTGCTCGCAAAGTGAGGGCCACGGATATTGTGGCGGCTAAGCACGGCTAAAAATCCAACAAAGTCATGCCCCAGAGCGCTGGGCGTTCAAAATTCAGAAAATCTCTGCGCGGTTTTGAGCCAAATAGCATGGCGTTGCGCCGCTGCCCCTGAAAGGGGCTCATATTCCAGGATAGGGGCTTGCCCCTA
>OLPC01003256.1_pt1 | contig 10958 bp, 18 predicted proteins | sample 1672341 | NCBI WGS metagenome assembly OLPC01 (sample SAMEA3136673, study PRJEB25190) | human gut metagenome | reverse complement strand
TGGTGTTATTATGCTCTTTCTACTTTACCGGATCTTAAGCAAGAAGTACATACATATGTCTTTCTAGCTCCACCCTCAGCAGTCTTGATTTTAACGGATTTTACGTTAGATTTCCACATTTTATTGGATCTTCTATGTGAATGACTTACATTATTTCCGAAATGAGCAGCTTTTTCACAGATTGCACATTTAGCCATGACAGCACCTCCTTGACGCTTTTTTGTTACTATTTTCTTCTTGAACAGTAACCTTGTATTCAACAGATAACATTGTAACAGATGAATTGTGCTTTTGCAAGCAAAAAAAGGAAAAATGTGAAAAATAATATTTCTTTTTCTGTAAAAAGAGGTTATAATACACCCTTTAATTTCGTAACACATTGATTTTACGGCATTTCCAGACGTGGAGAAAATTTGTAAATCATGATTTTATGACAATTTTATGACAAATGATAAAAAATCTTCTGCTGCCGGACAGAACTACCCATACAATTATCACAGTAGTATATTGATTTCCTGATCTGCATATGCTATAATGTCAGCAGACAAGAGAAACAAGAAATCCATGTAGTTCAACTACAGCAAAAGCCCCGAAGTTGCGACCTTCGGGGCTTTTTGTTCCCTATTTGAGATGGAAGGGCTTAAATCCACAGGCTCATTACCGACTATTGGTCACTATCCAACCATTTGACAAGATAATGGCAAATTAAATTGCCAATAACATTACCCATAATAGCGACAAAAAGAGAAACAAGAATTTCCATGTAATTCACCTCCTTCCTGTCACCAGTATCGGAGGCGGTAACATAGCAAATATATCATAGTTTAGAACGAATTGGAATAGTAAACCCGGCACGAATTAACGTGCCAGGCTTTTTATATATTAATTTGTATAATATGAAATTGGATTAGATAATTCTTTTTCGTATTTTTTTAGGAAATCAGAAGATAAGTTATAATTGTAAGTTTGAGCAAGCTTAATTAAGTAACCTCCGAGTATCTTGTCCGATGAATAGCTTAAAATAGGACTGGCTTCATTGATTTCTTGAATTTCTTCAATACGGCGATCTACAATCTTTTTCATTTTAGGACGTGGTAAACTAAAATATTTTTTTTCTATAAATTCAATTAACTGACATACCATGGTTTTATCTAAATCGAAATCAACACCATATGAATCACGTCGGTCAAATTTGTCTTCTAATATTTCCTGAAATAAAGAAACGATTCGATTTATTAATACTTGTTTATTAGCAATTTCTGTTTTATATGCACATACTCCCCAATCACGCGTTTTAACGATAATAGTATCGTTATCTGAGGATTCATGTAAGAAAATATAAATTAAATGCGCTAGTTCGGTTATTTTGTTTGAATTGGCTAAAAAATCTATCATAAAACAAAAATCTATGGAAAAATCTTTAGAGTTTCGTGTAATAAGATCAATAGCATAGGTTTTATCAATATAATCATTTATTTCGGGTTCATTTTCATTAAATCCCCATTCTCTTAATTGTCTGGCAGAATCAGAATCAAATTTCATATCTGTATCTCTAGTTCTTAATCCAGTGATATTAGAAAGACTTAACATACTATGTTTAGGAACATCTATTTCTCCAATTAGATATGCTATATCAACATCAAATTCTTTTGCCATTAAATCAAGATATTCTACAGGGGGAAAAGAGCTATTTGATTTGCGCATATAATGCTTTAAACCATTGATACTTATTCCAAGAATTTCAGCAATTTCTGCTTGTGTTTTTTTATTAAGTTTACATAATTGTTTAAAACGTGTAATAAAAATACCCTTGTTCATAGTGCATATACTCCTTTATGTATATTTTGGTGTAGTGCAATTATACTACATATAAGATATAATATCAATAGATGAAAGACCGGTGCACAGGATATTTCATAATAATTAAGGAGGTAGCCAATGTTAAAACCAGTAATAAACAAAAATGCTAGATATCTGAGAACAGAAGATGCTTGTTCCCAAACAAATTACAGCAGAAATACCTTAATGAAAGTTGCATCAGAAGCAAATGCAGTTGTGCGAATTGGACGAACTGTAAGAATTGATATGCCAGTGTTATACAACTATATTGATGCAGTTTATAAGGTGTAACAATATGAGAGAAGATTTTGAGCAAATACGGCAGCAGATCAGTATTGAAACAGTAGCAGATTATCTTCTGCAAAAGCAAGGAAGAATGTATGTATTTCCCGGCGAGAGAACTGGAAGCATCAAGTTATACCCGGCCAGCAATACATTTTACGATTTTGGTAGAGCCTGTGGCGGCGATTGCGTAAAGCTATGGAGTCATATCAAAGGATGTGATTCTTGGACGGCACTACAGGAGATCAAGGGAATGTTTGGGCTTGATACGCCTAATAGAGCGAATAGCAGAGATTTGATCCGGCAGCAGGAATTGTTAAGACAACAACAAAAAGCCGCTGAAAAGACCGCTAAACGCGCGTGGGTACGGGAAGTTGACCAATTAAAAGCACAATGCAAGCTGTATCAGGCTGTTCTCGATTCGCCGCATTGCAAGCCATTGAGCTGGCAATGGTGCATTGCAAAGAACAATCTGACGACTGCTGCCGGAAAGTTAGACTTACTATGCGGCGTATGACAAAAAACAAGAAAGGTGAGAAAGAGCCAATGCATAAACAGGAGAGCCATAAACAAATTTTATATGAATGATAGCGAAAAATTACAATTCCATTTATTAGATGGTCAAGGGCGACCTTGCGGCGTGTTTGATTATGCTGTTCAAGAGTACATTAAGGAACACCATAAATTATTCATTTTAGCGGGTACACCATATTTTTATGAATGCGGAGCATTTAAGATTGACAAATCAGGAACAAGACTAAAAACATTTATAAAAGGCTGTATTCTTCCTAGATTTATCAAAAGTACAACAATCACAAGAATTTATCAATTGTTTTTGCAGGATTATGAAATTGAAAAAAGCTATGAAGAAATCAACCAGTTTCCAGAACATTGGATACCGTTTAAAGATTGCATGTATGATGTAAAAACAGGGCAGCAGTACCCGCATAAACCGGAATACTTCTGTATTAATCAAATTCCATGGAATCTTCCGAAAATCGAAACCGCAGGAACAGAAACAGAGAAATTTTTGTCAAGTGCCATGGGCCCAGAAGATGAAAAAACAATATTTCAGTACTTGGGTTTGTGTATGACAAGGTTAAATTTTCAGAAATTTTTAATATTGAAAGGAAGCCGCGGAACTGGAAAATCTGTAGTCATACATATGTTTGAATCTGTCATAGGAACGGGAAATTATAGCAACGTACCATTACAGAAGCTTGAAGAAAAGTTCTATTCCATTCAATTACTGGGGAAATTACTTAATTTGTGTGCAGATATAAACGCAAGCCCACTAAGGACTGTGAACACGATTAAATTAATTACAGGTGGTGATACATTGTCAGACAGTTTCAAAGGAAAAGACATTATCACATTTGCACCGTATGCAAGGTTATTCTTTAGCTGTAATGCAGTACCATTATCACTTGATGAAAAAAGCAATGCATTATTTGAAAGAATCATCTTAATTGAAATGGACAATCGCCCCAATAAGCCAGATAGACAGTTAATTGATAAGATTAGAGAAGAAATTCCCTATATCATCCAAAGAGCCTTAAAGGGTTTGCGGGAGCTTCTGGACAGTAACGAACTGTACGAAAGCCCACGAAGTCGACAATTGGTTGAAGAGCTGTATTCGGATTGTGATTCTGTTCAAGCGTTCATTCGTGATCGACTGGTAAAAGATGTTTCCGGTAAGATCAAAACCAAGGAACTGTCAGAAATGTATAAAAGTTATTGCCAGGAAGCAGAACGCGAACCATTAAGCCGGAATAATTTTTATAGAAATCTTCGTGAAAAAGGCTACGGCAAAAAAACGATTGATGGATATGATTATATCACCGGACTGAAAACTAAAGAAAAAAATGATTTTATCAAAGCAGATCAGAACGAAATACCGTTCGATTAATGGGGAAAAGTGGAAAAAGTGGAATATTTTTTTAAATCATAATATGTACGGTCACAAGTTGTATATGCGATAAATTATATGATTATTTTTTAAACGTCACTTTTTCCACTTAATTCACTGAAAGCCTGATAGACAGAAACCAGCATTTCATTTTTATCAGGCGAGCAGACACTACAGAAAGGAGAATAGATGGACTTTAAGACACAATATTTTACAATCTGGCAGCAGGTCTGGGGTATTCACAAACGCTTCTACGGAATCCGGCAGCAGGACGAGGAAACATGGAAAGCCTTAAATAAGAGCTGTGAACAGATAGATCAGCAGTTCGCAGGACAGCCAGAACAGAAGTTTGTTCAAGATTTATTATTGGCGGTCAGCGCGGAATTGGAGCGAAGGAGCAAGGATGGAAAAGAAGCCACAGGAACACAATCTTGATCGTTTCCAGGCGTGGAGCCAAGAGATCATAAAGAACAATCAATTTAATAATCAAAAGAAAGGAAGTAGTACAGATGCACAAAAAAAGAAGAAAAATTAAGAAATTGCCGATTTTTTGCGGGCGGGATTTCAAAGACCTGGAGGGATATAGAATCATAGCAGTTCAATCGAACAAATTGGACTTGAATGTAAAAATTAAGTTGATGAACGACTCAGGACATATAGTTAAGATATTTTTTGACAATCTTTGCTTTGATGGAGATACACTGTTCTATACTGAGTGGGACAGCAAGCCGCAGGCAGTCCGACACGAATAAAAAAAGAACTACATCACATGGCACCACGAATAAAAAAGAAGCTCAACACATGGCATAACGATAAAAAAAGGAACCACGACGCACTTTGGCATCTATAAAAAAGGAGCAAGCAGAACGTGGGCGGTGACACGATAAAAAGATATCTTCTATCAATGTCGAATGTTGGTTTTCGGTTTTAGAATCGGGAAACTACCCGGCGTCCTGCTGCCGCCGCAAGCGGCTGAACAAGTTCAGATCAGAGTTAGAATTGTCCTGACTGTTGCCAGTTTGTCATAATTTTTGTCACAATCTGGCAGTGTAAAAGCAAAGAACCTTATAAATACGGGCTTTTATGGGTAATTATTGTTTTCCATGCAAAAAAACAATACATTATTCGATTACAGACAGGGCTACAGGTTAGCAGCAGGTACCCGGCGAACATCGGCCCGGAAGATACCAGGGGCGGGGTCTATATACAGCCTTCACTGGGCTGAATAACCTGCCAATCCGACCCCAGAAACAAAAAGGCGTCCTATAACAGTAAGCCTTGAAAAAATTTCAAAAAAACAAAAAAGGCTCTGAAACACCGTAAAATGCGATTTAAGCGACTTTTGACTAAAGATGGACAAAATTTTACCATACAAACACGAAAACAGCGTAAAAACGCCAAATAAGAAGAATAAACAGCAAGCCTGTGTTCTTTATTAAGCGATTAATTAATAGAAAAGGAGAACTAAGAAAATGATTAAGGCACTCAATTTGACAATTTATACTACATATCGCGATTTTGCCTGTGATTCCGCAGACATTTCGAATCTGCCGCATGATGTTGCGGACGGTTCAACCGCGATCACGCGCGATACACAGCAAGAATTTGTGTATTGCAAAAAAGAGGACGAATGGAGAGAAGAGAAACGACCAACGCCGCCGTTCGTGTGGCTAGGGGAATACTTGAGTTTGGAGTCAGTTATTCACCCGGCCTATGGCGCGCTGGCTTCAATCAGAAGCGAGACTGAAAGGCGGTTGTTTTGGTTTAATGGCGCAAACTGGAAAAAATTAGAGATTAAGGAGGATTGAACAAATGGGAAGATTTGATGGATACAAAAGCATTTTAAAAGGTTGCAGGGAAGAACTTGAAAAATTAATACGGATGCGAAATGATGAGATTGCAAGTGCAAAAAGCAGATTTAATGCGTCTGCTCTTCCGGAAGAACTTAAAAGCATTAATGCAGAATATGACGGACTTATCAAGGCGGTAAGAAGTAAATATGCGAGCAAATTAAAGACTGAAACAGCAACAATGAGACACAAAAACATGGACAAGTTCATACCGAATTATGTTGATGATACCTTTTTAACTGAGTTAAATCTTGTTTCTGCTGCCAATATACCGTTGACACAATCAGAAGTTGAAGCATATTGCGAAAGAGCGTTAAAAAGTCGTTCTGATTTTTGCGTTAGAAAAGTCATTGCAATGGCAAAAGACAGCGGTTTTCGCTTGAATGTTCCGAGTGAGCAAGCCGCAAACGATGTGATAGATCAGACAGATAGCAGATTAAGGCAGGTTATCGAGCAGTATGACGGCAACCCTCAGTTTGGGTATAGTGGAGGTCGTCGTGATTTATCTATCACCATGGACGCAAAGGGAGGATTTTTAGACCGAAAAGAAAAAGATTATGAAGAAAAAATGGTGGAAGATATCAGCATTTCCACAATATCACAAGTAGATTATAACAGCCAGAAGCAGAAAGAAGCGGAAGAAAAAGAAATTGAGATTACAGAAATTGGCCATGTTGGAGTGAGTGCAAAGCCGGATAGCTCAAATTCGCCAGCGGCAAAAGTAGCAAGAGACTATTCTGCAAGGATACAAAGAGACCCCAACCCAGAATTTGAGTAAATAGGAGCGTTCCCCGGTGCTGGTATCTGGTACCGGGGACAACCACAGGAGGGCGCGCATGGATTTTATCCCAATTTTAGTTTTAGAGTACGCCCGGGAATATCAGATACCGCCTGATACGATAGAGCAAGCCTATCAATTGGCGTTTCGTGATATTCACGATCAGCTGGGCGCGTATCTGGCTATTCATCAATTAATTCAAGGGATATACGCCGGAAGGACTTGGAGTTTTGATGGATTAAGCCCGGGGACGGTTCGGGAATTAAAAGAAATTTTGAAATAAAAAAACAGAGCCCCCATTTGTGCCGTCATGCGTGCCGGGCGGCTGGGGATTCTGCCATATAGAAAGGTGATTTTTTATCTAAGACTATTATATCATAACATAATAAAAAATGCAATGAAAAAAGGACTGATAAAACACAGTCCCTAATTCATCTACCCTCAGAATGCGGCTCTTTCTTTTACATTAAATTTAATATGTCAAGGCGAGTTGCATTTATTATAGCATACATAGAACAAACGTGCAAGCACCTTTTTATCAGGCAATCTTAAAACACTGGGTCTTTCGGTTCGCGTTCAATCCTCTGATCTACTGCTTTTTTGATGTAGCCGTTGACAGATTCCCCGGCGGCGTCTGCTGCTGCCTTGATTTCCTCGTACTTTTCTTTCTGTACGTCTAGGGGAATGCGCTTAATACTTTTTTCGCGATATTTCGCATTAGCCTTTTTCTGACTATCGGTTAATGTCATGTTACACCTTCTTTCTGTGGGGCGTAAAAATGTTCACACCTCTTCTATCCTATAATGAGTATAGCACAAAATACAATATATGTACACATACAAAATCAATGAATATACGTACACATATTTAGTGAATGTGCCGATTGATATATGTGTACACATATAGTATAATGAACTTAGTTCATAGGAAGGAGGGAAGTAAACATGAAGCATGTCACCAATATCAGAAAAGCGGTTTGTACAATGGCAAATGAACTGAAGAAAGAAGGATATACCTTATCTCAGGCATTTCGGAAGGCATGGAGACGTATAAAGTTATCTATGAGGATTCGAGCAACGGGAACCACAGCAGGGAATATTCAGGAAAGACTGGGATTCATGAAGCAGTTTCCAATAAATACCATGCAGGCAGAGCTTGTACGAGAGCCGGAAAATCCATTTGATAAGAACGCCATCAAGATTGTAATTCATTTACGTTCTATTAATCGAAAGACTGTTATTGGTTATGTTCCGAGAGGGCTTGCGGCTGGTCTGGCAGCAGTCATTGACGCAGGAATACAAGCTAAAGTGGAATTACTGCAAATATTGGGCGGCTATAGTTACAAGGAGAGCTATGGTTGCTTATTGGACATCAGCATATGAAGAAAGGAGAAAAAGTCTAAAATGACAGTTTTAGATGTAATTACAATATTTTTAGGCGGGGTAATAAGTACTCTGTTCTATGAATATACGCACGGCAAAAAATTATAAGTAAAAACACCCTTACCAGAGCGGCAACTCTGATAAGGGGCAAGTAACCCGCCAATCACGCAAATCGAGGGGCATGAGCATTATAACACACTCATTTCCCTTAAACAATAAAATAAAGGAGAATGAACATGAATTACACACAGTATTATGAGAAGCAGATCACAGAGAAAATTGACCAGGAAGAACGCAAATTATGGCAGGAGTTTTATACAAAGCGTTTGCCGAAAAGAACCGAGAAGTTTAAAAGAAAATATACCGGAAAACCAGAAGAACTGCAAAAAGCTATCGAGGAATTTGAAACCGGAACAGCCGGTGAGTATTCAGAGGTTATTGACGAGAAACTTACAATAATCTGCGGAGATATGCGAGAAAAATTTTATCATGAGATTCTGGCAAAGCTTGACCAGCTTTCCGCGGGTATGCCAGATAAAGCGGACTCTCCAAAACTGGACAATCAGACGATTGCAAGCGAGATTATCACAGATCAGAAGAACGAGATTGAAAAGCTGAAAATAGAGTTGCAGGAAGCTGAAAGAAATCGTGATTTTTGGCACTCACACGCCATTAATCAGACAAGAAAACTTGATGCCATCAACTTTGTAACGCAATTATATGGTGAAAAAACAATTAACTTCTTGTATGGCGTAGCAAAAAGCAGTTTTCAAAGCCAGGAAAAAGAAGAATTGGAAAATGAACAGGAGGTTAGTGAGTAATGCCAAATAATAAGAAAGAAACTTTATTCATTAGATTTGAGGACTGTGCAGAAAAGCTGCAATATATGATAAATTCTACTATTGAGCGTTATGGATTTGACAAGAGAGCTGCTGACACTAAAGAAGAAGCTATCATCTTCGCTTGTAGTAAAGGAAGCATCGGGACAGAACTGGAAATTGCAAGGGATTACATTCTGAAAATCAACGAAATCAGAAAAGAGCTGGAAGCATTGGAAGAACCGGAGGCATAACATGGATTACAAGAATGAAATTATTCAGATGATAAATAGAATCCAGTCGGAGAAAATTCTGCGGTACATTTACCTCTTTATAGCTGACATTTATAACGATCACAAAGAACATTAAACCATAGGGCGGCGGTACTGCTGCCCTTGCTCTATTAAAAAAGGGTGATTGAATGAACGTAGAAGAATTTTCAATAATGATGCAGGAACTTGTGGGGGCAGAAGAAGAGCGGTTACAGGTTGGCAGTGATGCTTTTATCAGGCGTGATGCAGAAATCATGGAAATGATAGATAAAGCGAGAGAGGGTGTGAAAAATGGCAAGAGCGAAAAGAACGGATAATAAAGGCCGGGTATTGAAAGTTGGCGAGAGTCAAGATAAATCTGGTAGATATGCGTATAAATGGACGGATGCAACAGGGAAAAGAAGTACTGTTTATGCGCTTGATTTACTGGAATTGAGACAAAAAGAAAAACAGATACAACGCGATCTGGAAGAGGGCATCAGTACAAAAGGCGGCGACATAACACTAAATCAGTTGTTTGATGTTTTCATTGAAACGAAAAGCAATATTCGTAAATCCACAAATGTTAATTACAGAAATTTCTGGGATGTGAGCGTAAAAAACAGTATCATTGGAGAAATGAAGATTAACCAGATCAAGCAGATGCACATTAAAAGGCTTTATGCTGACTTGAAGCAGCGAGGTTTGAGCGGTTCATCCATTCAGACTTATCATGTATTGATATCATCAGTATTTCAATTAGCAGTAGATTCTGATTTAATTAGAAAAAATCCCTGTAGAAACTGTAGAAAAGTAATTAAAGTAGAGCCGCATAATAAAAAGGCATTGACAATCAGGCAGCAGGAGATACTACTTGAATATGTGAATAATAGTAATGTGTATAATGTATATTGTCCAATGCTGAACTTTGCATTTTCTACAGCGTTGCGAATTGGTGAAATAATTGGATTGCGACAGGATGATATAGACATGAAAGAAAATGTGGTTCATATTCGCCGCCAACTGATATATAATGATTATGGAGATGGATTCAAGTTTCATGTTACACAAACAAAAACGCAATCAGGAAATAGAGATATACCATTGACACAGAGCGCGAGAAAAGCCCTGATAAAGCAGAAAGAACTTGATTTTATAACCGGCAGACGTTCGATTGAGAAAGAAATTGACGGGATGAAAGGTTTTGTATTTATTAATTCAAAAGGAATGCCAATGTTACCGTTTAATTTCAATGCCATGCTGAGAAATATAGTAAATTCATATAACAAGAAAGAAATAGCACAGGCAAAACGAGAAAACAGAGAGCCGGAACTGCTGCCGCATATATCCGCACATATTCTGAGACATACCGCTTGCACAAGAATGGCAGAAGCTGGGATTGACCCAAAGACATTGCAATATATCATGGGGCACAGCGATATTAGTACAACAATGGATATCTACAATCATGTTGATAGTGTAAGAGTACAGAACGAAATGAAAAAAATTGAAAATGTTATGTGACGATCAGAGCCATTCCCTATTATTGGGCGTGGCTTTTTTGTGACAAAAATTATGACAAAAATTATGACAAATTTTATGACAAACAAAAGAAAAGAGACGAAAACAGATGAAAGATAAAATGGAGTAAAAGAGCTGAAAACCCTTGAAAATAGCGTGTTTTGGGTGTATGATGAAGCATGACGAAATTAGTCATTGTTTAATCTGTAAAAAGAGGTTATAATACATTTACAAACAATATAATCAGCATTGGAGGTAACCATATGAATGGACGTATAGATTCCGGATTAGGTCAGATCATAATTGACACAGATGTAATCGCAACCTA
>OLPC01003245.1_pt1 | contig 10981 bp, 13 predicted proteins | sample 1672341 | NCBI WGS metagenome assembly OLPC01 (sample SAMEA3136673, study PRJEB25190) | human gut metagenome | reverse complement strand
ATGTGAATGGTGCATTAAATATCATGCGTAAAAGTAGAGTTGTGGATGTAAACATCCTATACAGTAGAGGCGAAGTGGACACGCCTATAAGAATAAGGATTGCCTAGCAATAGGTGGAGACTTAAATATCAATCTTCTTAAACGGAAGCGTAAGCATCCTAGAAGCCTTGACTTCAAATACGGAGTATTAAGTCGAGGTAGTTCACAGTTTATGCAATGTGAGATGAGAATATAATCTCGAGAACAAAAATTAATTTAAAATTGTAAATAAGCCAATTATTTAGAAGTCAACAATGGTTGGTGATATTATATAACGGAACTGTTGTATTTCTGATTTAATTATACGATTAATGGAGAAATGTGCAAAGGATAAAATAAAAATGTAGGTAAAAGACAACATAAGAATGTTGGAAACCTACATTTTTATATTGACTTTTGCAAAATGCGTCAATATGGATATACGAAGTGAAAAGTTGTCGAAAAGTCGTTTTAAAAAAGTGTATAATATAAATTAGATTTAGATTACGATGTTACACTGACAACATAACAAAATGTCAATTGCAAATGTATGATGAGTACATGCACTGAAATTAGCGATTATGTAATAAACGAAATGTTGGAGTTTTGTAGTTATGAACCCTTTAGCAATTTTGGTGGCGATTAATAGACAGAACTTAAAAAGGAGGGCTTATGAAAGGTTCAGAAGCAAAAATGCTTGGATTCATGGAAGGTGCTGACAAGCGTTACGTGATTCCAGTATATCAGAGAAAATATAATTGGAAATATGAAAACTGCCAACAGTTATTTTGCTAAGCTTGATGCTTGTATGCAGGAGATTCTTGTGTTTGAAGCAGACTTGGCAAATAAGCTTAGTCAATAAGTATAGGAATTAAGATTGAAATGATACTCTTTATTTAAAGATGCGACTTAAAATCTCATCCTTATAACAATGAATAGACCCTGTATAAAGGACATGGTACTGTATCGTGTTCCTCTTTACAGGTTTTTTAATATTGAATGATAAACAGAGTGGTATTAAAATTTATATATGAAAGCGAGGAAATAACCAATGAGTAGAAGAGTTAATAGAATACCTGTCATTCTTGATACAGGTAATGTAAAAGAACTATCTCCAGAAGATATCAAGATGATCTTAAGAGCGGCTGATATGTGTATTATGAAAGCAGGAAGAAATATGCTTGCTAAGATATTAAAAGGTTCTAAGGATAAGAAGGTACTAGAACTTAAACTAAATGAATGTCCTGCTTATGGCTATTATCATGATATGAAATTAGCCGATATTATGCATTATATTGATTGGATGATTGATGAGGATTATCTTAGAATAAAATATGATGGCCGTCTTCCCTTATTGGTATTTTCTGATAAAGGATGGGAGATAGAGAAGGAAACATTTGCTCAGGAATTGTATCAACAGTTCTGTTTAGATGTAAAAGATAATAATCCTCGTGTCATTCATAAGCTGATCAAAGTAAATAGAAAGGTCATTTTACGTATACTTGATATTATTGAGGAAGAAGGCAATAAGGATTTTATTCCTTGTTTAGAAGCTTATAAAAAAATAGAAACAAAGAGAATTGGTAGACGTATTATTGAAGTAGAGAAGACAATTAAAGATAAAGTGTAGGAGTCAAGAAAAAAGTGGCAGGCAAGAAATACAAAATGTATTGCATTGTCACTTTTTTTGTTAAACCATATCTCTGCATTCAAGAAACTCTATTTCTATCTGTTATATAGTATTTTATTCTTAAATACTTACAAATACAGTATTATGTAAATGTTATATGTAAGCGTATACACTGACATATTTGTAATATTCCTACAAATAAACATTATATTTAATTATTACATGTCACAAATACCTAAATATGGTACAGTTTATAGGGTAATTGACGTTGAAAATGTAACCGCTATCGTTTATTCTATTTGTAGAAGGTAATAGGCAATTAAAAAAGCATTATTTTGGAAATGGTATATAAAGGAAGGAGGAATAAATTTTTTTAATCGTCTATTGTATGTGATTGTTTGCTAATGATTGTGTTATCAATTGCATAAGTGCACAGCTGAATCATATATTAAGATGATCTCTTATTTCTATAATTGTTGATATGATAAAGTGGCAAAAAAGCTCTAAAGGTTAAAGAGGAACATTTTAAATTTAATATGAATGACTAAGATAATGAGATTAGTTTTTTTAAAACTTATTAACTTGAAATGATAAATACTTTAACTGGTGAGATGCGAAAACATAAATATAAAACTTATGATATGAATGTTATAGAATAACTTATTATTGCTAATAACAAACTATCTAGATTATCAGATATTAAAAAGTGCACTTTATGCAATTGTTTTTATACAATTGTAAACGAATAATTAAAAATTGAAGAAAGGGGAAAGAACTATGAATGTCAAGAAATTCACGAGTTATGCAGTAGCATTGATGATGAGTGTCTCATTAGCACCTATAAATGCGAATGCTCTTACTACTCATAACGCAGTGACGAACGGTTATTATAACGATTCTGGTCAGTGGGTTCAAGGTGAATTAGATCAGACCCTGCCAGAAGGTATTCATTCAGTTGATAAAACAGCTGAAGCACTTGGTAACAACACTTATAAGATGAAATTAAAGGTTGTTACTAAACAGAAGGTTGAAACTTTTACCAAGAAGTCAGCTACAGTTCTTGTAGTTGATACTTCAAATAGTATGGATGGTAACCGTATTAGCAATTTAAGAGCAGCAGCAAATGTGTTTGTGAATTCATATGCTGGTGATAAAGAAAATGTTGGACGTTATCTTGCGGTTGTTGATTTTGCAACTGATGTTAAAGTACCGTTAAATTGGACTGATGTTTCTTCTACTAAAGGTAAAAACAAAGCAAAAGAAGCAATTAACAATCTAACACCTCGTGGTGGAACAAACCTAGATGCTGGTATTAAACAAGCTACATCTTTATTCTTAAAAGATGTAGTGAAACAAATTCAAAAAGACAACAGAAATACAGTCGTATTAACTGATGGAACACCTACTTATTATCTTAAAGATTGTGAAGGTGGATTCACATGGAATCATAATCATGTCAAAATTGATGGCATAACATACGATCGAAAAGGTAATGGCCAAGAAGGTAGTGGAAAAAACCTTGAAGCAACATCTAAAGATGCTAGGCTTCTAAAAGATCAGTCTACAGTTTATACAGTATGTTATGGTGCAGCCAAAGATAAAACATATAAAAATGGTCCTACAGTTTCTGAATTCTTAAAAGGCAGTATCGCAACAAGTCGTGATAAAGCATATGATTCAAGTGATACTGATGATTTAGCTAAATTATTTAAGGCTATTTCTGAAAGTGTTACAACTGGTATTACTGGTAAAGACCTAGAAGTATTTGATGGAGCTGCTCCATTTGTATCAGTAAGTCAATTACCTCCACCTCCATCTGTTACGCAAGATGAAAGTGGCTTTAAGTGGAAACTTGCAAATGCAACGACTACAACAGAAGGTACTCAGACTTATTATACTTATGAGTTAGAATACTATGTTACATTAGATGCTGATGATTCTGAATTTGAAGAAGGAAAAGTTTATCCATTAAATGGTAAAACATATATTGCTATGCCTGATGGAAGTAAAGTTAAATTCCCGGTTCCAGGTGCAAAAGGAATTAAGTCATGTTATACAGTTACTTATACTGATGGCGTTGATGGTGAAGTCGTATTTGAAGATAAGGTCTTTCCTGATAGAGTAGTAGGTACAGAAACACCTGAATTTGGTGAAACACCTACAAGAGCAGGTTATACATTCAAAGGATGGTCACCTGCAGTTGAAGAAAATGTTACAAAGGACATCACTTACAATGCAACTTGGGTTATGAACTGGGTACCAATGAATGCAGCACCAGTGATTACAGCAACTGACAAGATAATTGAAGTGGGTGATACATTTGATCCTATGGCTGATGTAACTGCAACAGACGCTGAAGATGGAAACTTAACTGATAAGATTGAAATCTTAAAGAATACAGTTGATCCATCTAAGCCTGGCGTATATGAAGTTACTTACAAAGTAACAGATAGTAAAGGCGCATCTTGCACAAAGACTATTAAGGTTACAGTGAAAGAAAATGCTCCTGCTCCAAGCAAGGATAACAATAAAACTACTACAGTTGCTCCTAAGACAGGCGATTCTACAAACGTATCTGCAGTGATTGCATTACTTGCAGTAAGTGGTATTGCATTACTCGCATTACTAAAGAAAAAGAAAGTATCATAGTATAACTAAGATATATATCTAACCAAGGGACAGTCGAGAAATCGGCTGTCTTTCTTGCGTTTTAAGATCAACAAAAACTGGTAATTTAAAATAACCAGGGGTTAGAAATGAACATAAATACTTTTGCTCTACTATTAGTTATAGAATGATCGGTAGAGTTAGAGAAGATCACTTATATATTTACATCTTTTTTACACTATGTTATCATAGTTAGGGTAGACTAATCGAAAGGGGATGTATAATGAAATCACATAAATATTGGTCTATAGGAGCGCTGCTTTCTATGATCTGTACTTTTTTAACAGGACATGTAAAAAATCATATGATTGATGCAATATTTGGTGTTATTGCACTTATTTGTATGATTATGTCTATTTATTCAGGACACAAAATGACTTCTAGGAACTAATGAATACAGTCGGTATGGAATATACTGGCTTTTTTTGTGCTCAATATCCTTGACAATGATATATATATACCTATAATGTTCTATATAGAACATAGAAGTTCTAAATAGAACGATAAAAAGGGGGCTTAATATGTATTTCTGGGATCAACATAAGACGATTACTCTTTATTATGAGATGTTAACCGCATCTACTTGTGATAAGTATCATCTTAAAAAGATGGAATATGACATACTGATGTTTTTGTATCATAATCCAGAGTACAATACAGCAGCGGATATTGTTAGAATAAGAAAATCGACAAAATCTCATGTCTCGACCGCTTTAAAAGTATTAGAAGAACGTGGTTATATTACTAAGAAGACATCTTCAAGCAATAAAAAGCGAGTGGAGCTATATTTACAGGATTCAGCCAATGAAATCGTTAAAGAAGGATTAGATGTTCAAAATCAATTTGCGCATGACATGCTTCAAGGTTTAACTGACGAAGAAATAAAAGTATGTCGTAATGTATTTGAAAAAATTTGTAGGAATGCGGAAGAATGCATTCAAAAGAAAGGATTATGATTATGAATAACCAAAAATATGTACCTAAAATGCCAGATATCATGGAGGCTATCTTTGATACTTGTTACTTATTATTTGACTTAGTAGCTGGTGTAATCTTCCTTACAAAAGCAAATGGCAATATGTTATTTACTCTATATGGCATTTTAACTCTCACATTATGTGGTGGTGATGCATTCCACTTAGTTCCTAGAATCATTAGATCATTCAAAGGAACTAATGAGAAAATTAAGAGACAGCTTGGTATTGGTTTACAGGTATCTTCTATTACTATGACTGTTTTCTATATTATCTTACTTTATATTTGGAAACTCACATTCCCAACTCTTAAAGCTCCATTTATTGTAGAAGCAATAATCTACATTTCAGCAATCATTAGAATTGTAGTATGTTTCTTACCACAAAATGACTGGTGTGGGGATGAAGGTAACTTAAAACTATCTATGATCAGAAATGCCGTATTTGCAGTGACTGGTATTGGAATAATTATTCTATATGCAATGAGCGGTAATACTGGTAATCTTCATATGACTAGAATGGTTGCGGCTATCATTATCTCATTTGGCTGTTATTTACCAGTTACATTATTAAGTAAGAAAAAACCTAAAATTGGTTTATTAATGATTCCTAAAACATGTGCCTATATGTGGGTGATTGTAATGGGATTACAGCTATTATTCAAATAAAATAGTGCTATAATAGTACTGTAATAAATCATTAAGTGAGGTAGAAATGATGGAAAAAGAAAGATATTCAATACTATATAGTTCTCCAACAGGTAATACAAAGATGCTTGCAGAAGCAATTCGTGATGCGCTATCTGAAGAAGACTGTGATTATTTTGGACCATGTAAAGAAGTAGATTCAGATATGCTTTATATTGGTTTCTGGACAGATAAAGGTAATGCGGATGCAGCAACTCTTAAACTATTAGAAACCTTAAAGAATAAGAAGATTTTCTTATTTGGTACAGCAGGATTTGGAGTAAGTGAAGAATATTTCCAGAGAATTCTAAATAATGTGAAAATAAGCATTGATGCAAGTAATACAATTGTAGGTGAGTATATGTGTCAGGGTAAGATGCCACAATCTGTACGTGATCGATATGTAAAAATGAAGGCACAGCCTGATCATATGCCTAATATTGATATGCTCATTGAAAACTTTGATCAAGCTTTAACTCATCCTGATAAAAATGATTTAAATAACTTAAAAAATAAAATTAAAGCATAAGGGGGATAATAAACCTCTTATGCTTTAATTTTATGAAAGGAGTACATTATGATTGTTCATGAACTTAACTGGTTATGGACATTACTTGGTATTGCGTTACTTTGTGCTTTTGTCGCATTATTAATCTGTAAAACCATATACAAACAGGCAAGCATGAAAGTATTGATTATTGTTGCAGTCATAGGATTCTTACTAGGAGTTATAGGTGTATTTATTTACGCGAGTCAGGCTATGCCTTTGTAATCAGATTTTCTTATGATATATTATAGGCGTTTGCTCTATATTTTTATAAACGTATTACAGAAATTACACTGAGAAAAATAACCTAAATAAGAATTACCCTGACTTTTGCTTTGCTTAGAAGTCTAGGCTTCCTGCTTCAACCAACACCCTAAAGGTGGGGAAAATTCTTGCTTATGGTATGTTAAAAAGGAGATGATTGGATGTTAGGTGCAATTATTGGAGATATTGTTGGTTCTAGATTTGAATGGGAAAATTATAAAGGGAAAGACTTTGAACTATTTACAAAGGAATGTATGCCTACGGATGATAGTATTATGAGTCTTGCAATAGGAGCAGGATTACTTAAAAGTCAACCTGACTATGAAAATCTAGAAAAGAATACAATTGATTGTATGCAGTCACTAGGTAGACAATATCCTTATTGTGGTTATGGAGTTAACTTCTATTTTTGGATCTTTGGTGATGATCCAAAGCCTTATAATAGTTATGGTAATGGTGCCTCGATGAGAGTAAGTGCGGCAGGTACTGTGGCTTCTTCTTTGGAAGAAGCGTTAGCACTCTCAAAAAGAGTGACTGCTATCAGCCATAATCATCCTGAAGGTATCAAAGGAGCACAGGCAACAGCTGCCGCCATATATTTAGCTAAGACAGGTTCAACAAAAGAAGAAATTAAAGACTATATTAATCAGAATTTCTATAAGATAGATTTTACTCTTGATGAAATAAGAGATAATTATGAGTTTAATGAAATATGTCAACGAACAGTCCCTCAGGCATTAGAGGCTTTCTTTGAATCAATGGACTATGAGGATGCAATTAGAAATGCGATTTCTATTGGTGGAGATAGTGACACAATAGGGGCTATATGCGGTAGTATTGCGGAAGCGTATTATGGTATTCCTGTAAATATCAGAAATCAGGCTTTAAGCTATTTAGATGACACATTGACACTTTGCTTGAAACAATTTGAAGAAGCATATCCGCCTGTTATCCTAGAATAGCACTCTTATTTGTGCTATTCTTTTAATTAAGGAGGAAAATATAACATGTTAACATATTTAATGTTTGCGGCTGTTATTGGCTTCGCATTAGTGATGAGACAACGTAATAAACATAAAGATGACTATCGCTATGTTGCTGCACAATATCTTATGATGGGTGTCATCTGGGCACTTATTGCCTTATCTGATTATTTAGATTATGGTGTACGTATGCCATATTTTGGACTATATATCGCAATTTTTGTATTTTCACTATTCATGTGTATTAGATCCATATTGAATCATAAATAGAGTACTTCGGTACTCTTTTTATTATGAAAGGTAAGATAATTATGAGGGCCTCTAAACAGTTTATTTCACGTGTATCTATTGTGATTTATATGCTTTATTAGTATGATGAAGTTGAGAAGAGAATGTATATGTAAGGAGGAAATAAGGATAAAAAAGGAGGCGGAAAGTGTGAAACGATTCAAAAAATTATTCGCATTATTCACTGCTTTCTCATTATTGTTTAGTGCCTTTTTAGTTACACCAGTACATGCAGAAAATAATGCGGATGTCCTCATTTCACAGCTTATAGGTTTTTATACAGATTATATGGAAGACGCAGTCACTGATATTGAGCGTGTTCTTGTAGAACTTAAATCTGTAGATAAGAAAAAGGGAGAAGCCTGGGATCAAATCATGCACTATTGGCTAGAAGTCAATGGTCCTGATTTCACTCATGTAGGTGAAGTTCCTAAAGATTTACCAAACGATAATAGTATGTCAGTTGTTATTCTGGGTTTTGCATTAAATGATGATGGTACAATGAAGCAAGAACTTATAGGAAGATTAGAAACAGGTCTTGCTATCGCAAAGGATTACCCACAATCTTACGTAGTAGTCACAGGTGGTGGTACTGCAAAGCATAATCCTAATGTCACTGAAGGTGGATTGATGGGTGATTGGCTTTTAGAACATGGTTTAGATGGATCACGCTTAATTGTAGAAAACAGAGCACAAGATACAGTAGGGAATGCGAAAAATACATATGAAGTATTAAAGACAAAGTATAAAACTGTTAATAAGGTTGTACTTGTGACAAGTGATTATCATGTCCCTCGTGGATGTATCTTATACTACACTAAGTTTGTCTTAGAAGGACTTGAGAATAATAGTGAACCTCTCTCTATCATCTCTAATTCTGGCTATAAGACAGGATCACTTGGCTATGAGTCAGTAGAATTACAAGCAAGAGGTATTTGTCAGATGGCAGGTATTAATGTTCAAAGTGTTCCTAGAAAACAGAAGTTATCAGTACTCACAAAGTTAGAAATCAAACAGAACAAAGAACATATTAAAGGTGAAGAAGCTGATCTCACTATTACTGCATTCTATGATAATGGATTCTCTCGTGATGTGACAAAAGAAGCCGTTCTCACAGGTTTTGATAAAAACAAAGAAGAAGACCAGACTATTACAATTACTCATTCTGAAAATAATCATACGATAACAGAAGAATTCAAAATCGTTGCTAAGAAAACAGAAGTTGTACAAGATAAAAAACAAGAAGCAAAGAAAGAAGAAAAAGATAAAACAGCTGCTAAAACAGGAGATAATACACAGTTAGCTGTATTTGCAATGTTATTCTTATTATCTGGAATTTATCTCTTAAGAAGAATGAAAAAGAGTTAGTATAAGACAGAATCTCAATTATGAGATTCTGTTTTTAAGTTCTTTAATTTTTTATTCCCTTATTCTTCTATTATGATATAATGATGATTATTCTAAAAAAAAGACAAAAGGAAGAGGGATTTTATGAAAAACAATGAAAAGAGAAGTACTTTCTCAGGAAAACTAGGATTAGTCCTCTCTGCTGCAGGGGCCTCTGTAGGCTTAGGAAATATTTGGCGTTTCCCATATCTTGCAGCTAAATATGGAGGAGGAATCTTCTTATTAATCTATATTATTCTTGCACTCACATTTGGTTATACAATGATTATTGCAGAAACCACAATTGGAAGAATGACTAGAAAGAGTCCAGTAGGCGCTTTTAGAAAATTTGGAAACTCTATCGGGCATAAGTTTGGTGGATGGATCAATGCGATTATCCCTATATTAATCGTACCTTACTACTCTGTTATTGGTGGATGGGTCATTAAATACCTTGTTGAATATGTTAAGGGTAATGGTCATGCTTTAGCATCTAGTGACTATTTCTCTAAATTTATCTCTAATGGTGTTTCAACAGAATTATGTTTTATTGCCTTTGCATTATTAACTTTATTTATTGTATTTGCAGGTGTTAAAAACGGTATTGAACGTGTCTCTAAAATCATGATGCCAATTCTAGTTGTATTATCATGTGTTATTACTGTTTATTCAGTTACTCGTCCAGGTGCATTTGAAGGTGTAAAGTACTTCCTTGTACCTAATTTTAAGAACTTCTCATGGATGACAGTAGTCACTGCAATGGGACAGATGTTCTATTCTTTATCTATCGCAATGGGAATCTTAATCACATTTGGTTCATATACAGAAAAAGAAGTCTCTATTGAAAATTCTACAGAAAATGTAGAAGTATTTGATACAGCTATTGCGATTATGGCAGGATTGATGATTATTCCAGCTGTATTTGCTTTTTCTAACGGAAATATGGAAAACCTTAATGCAGGACCATCTTTAATGTTTATTACTATCCCTAAAGTATTTGATAGCATGGGACTAGGAACACTTATTGGTATCCTATTCTTCGTATTAGTATTATTTGCAGCACTTACTAGTTCAATTGCCCTAACAGAATGCGCTGTTTCTACATTCCAGGATGAACTTGGATGGAGTAGACATAAATCAGTTATTATTCTTGGATTCATCATGCTTGTATTAGGTTCACTTTCATCACTTGGTTATGGACCACTTGCATCTATTAAGATTATTGGAATGCAGTTCTTAGACTTCTTTGATTTCTTAACTAATTCAGTGATGATGCCAATCTCTGCAACATGTGTATGTTTATTAGTATCTAAAGTTATTGGTGTAGACAAGATTGCGAAAGAAGTTAAATCTCACAACAATCCATTTAAACGTGAGAAAATCTTCAATTTTATGATTAAATATATTTGTCCAATCTTTGCGGCTATTATCTTGTTAAGCTCAGTTGCGAATGCATTTGGAATCATTAAGATGTAAAACAGGTTTGATATGATGACCTCCCAGTAGACAGTGCAAATAATTAAAAGCACTGTTTGCTG
>OLPC01003240.1_pt1 | contig 11013 bp, 7 predicted proteins | sample 1672341 | NCBI WGS metagenome assembly OLPC01 (sample SAMEA3136673, study PRJEB25190) | human gut metagenome | reverse complement strand
GGTTGGTCAGGAAGGTGTCGTAGTTGGTGGTCTTGTAGCCGATGGCCATGCCGCCCGTCTCGTGGTCTGCGGTGACGAGGATGAGGGTATCGTTGGGGTGGGCGTTGTAGAAGTCCACAGCGGTCTGCACGGCGTTGCTCATCTCCAGCACATCGTGGATGGAAGCGGCGGCATCGTTGGCATGGCAGGCCCAGTCGATCTTGCCGGACTCGGTCATCAGGAAGAAGCCCTTCTTGTTGTCCAGCAGCTCGATGCCCTTCCTGACGTAGTCGGTCAGCTGCCACTCGCCTGCGGCGGCGTCCATGGCGTAGTTCATGGCCTTGCCGTCGGCCAGAGCCTCGGCGATGATGAGGGTCTTGCCTGCACCGGCCTTGAGGGCGGCGGCGTCTGCCTGACGGGTGACGACGTTGTAGCCGTTCTGGGCGGCGATCTCGTGGTTGTTGGGGCCGGTGCCGTCGCCGTTCACCTTCTGGAACTCGCCGCCTGCGAAATACTCGAAGCCGGAGGCGGCCAGCTCCTTGCCGATGGCGTAGTAGTTCTTGCGGGTCTTCTGATGTGCATAGAAGGCAGCGGGGGTGGCGTGGTCGATGTTGACGGTGGACACGACGCCCACCTTGTAGTTCTTCTGGGCGTGGAGTTTCTCGGCGATGGTCTCATAGGGCACATCGCGGGTCCACGGACACATATTGATGACGCCGCTCTCGGTCTTGTGGCCGGTGGCGATGGAAGTGGCAGTAGAAGCGGAGTCGGGGCAGAAAGAAGTGCTGTCGTAGGTGGTCACGCTGCCCACCTCGGGGAACTGGGTGAAGCTCAGCTCGCCCTCGACGACAGCGCCGTTGTTCTCCACCGTACCCTTATAGAATCGGGCGGACTGGATCTGGGCCGTACCCATGCCGTCGCCGATGAAGAGGAAAACATACTTGGGTTTGCCGCCGAACACGCCCAGCAGTCCGTTCTCTTCCTCTGCTGCGTTGGCGGCATTGGGGGCAGCGGCGTTGGCAGCGGCAGGCGCTGCGGCCAGCATACCGGCGGCGGATGCAAAGGCACCAGCCTTCAAAAAGCTGCGGCGGGACATTTTATTCTCTTTCATGCGAAAGTCCTCTCTTTCCATGAGCCTCATGGCTCCTTCTCTCTTTTTCGATTTACCGGGAACGGCCTTATTCTACCGCCGCAGCCGCCCGGCCCGAAACCATGCGGACGCAAAATCGGCGTAAAACCCCGGCGGCGGCTTTGGGCCGTCTGTAAAAAAGAAGACTTCTGCTGCGCAAAAAGCGCCCCTCCGGTAAAACGGAGGGGCGCTTTTGTATGTTACAGGTCAATTATGCGTTGAACTTTTCCTCGTCCAGCAGGCCCTCGCTCTTGGCCACGCAGATGCTGGCCACAGCGTCGCCCACCACGTTCAGAGAGGTGACAAGCATCTCGATGGGGCGGTTGATGGCGAGGATGAGGGAGTAGGCCAGCAGGGCGCTGTCATTCACGAAGCCCGCACCGGACAGGATGGTGAAGAGGATGACGGCCCCTGCGCCGGGGGCGGCAGGCGTCCCCACCGAGGCCAGCAGAGCCAGCAGAGCGACCACGACCAGCTGGGCCGGGGTGACAGTATAACCGGCGCAGCCTGCGATGAAGACGGTGGCCACCACCTGCATGATGGCGGTGCCGTCCATGTTGATGGTCATGCCCAGAGGCAGGACGAAGGAGGCGATGGACTCATCGACGCCGAAATCCTCGGTGCAGACCCTGATGTTCAGGGGGAGAGTGGCTGCGCTGGAAGAGGTGGAGAAGCCGAAGACGGCCACGTTGGCGATCTTCTTAATGAAGGTGATGGGGTTCTGCTTTGCGCCCAGCGCCACCACCAGAGGATAGGCCACCAGCAGGAAGACGAAGAGCAGGACCACCGTGACCACCACATACACCAGAGCGGGCTTGAGGTAATCTATGCCGTAGATGGCGAAGGTGCGGGTCAGCAGCACGAAGACTGCAAAGGGCGCGAAGTTTGTGACGACGAAGTTCAGGAAGACCACCACCACGTCGTTCACCTCGCCCAGCAGGCGGCGGAGGGTGGAAGTACGGCTCTCACCCAGCACATTCATGCTCAGGCCCACAGCCACCGCGAGGAAGACGGAGGAAAGAACAGCGTTGTTGCTGCCGAAGGCCGTGACGATGTTGGAGGGGATGACATTCAGCACCACATTCAGGGGGTTGGAACCGGTGGAGCCGGCGGCTTCCGTCAGGCCCTCGATGTGAGCGTTGAAGAGGCCCATGGAATAGGTGGCGTAGCCCACGCATCCGGCCAGTGCCAGCGCCATAAAGGAGCAGAGCAGGAACCAGAAGAGAGTCTTGGCCGAGATGCGGCCCATGGTGCTGATATCGGCAATGCTGCCGATGGCCAGCGCGATGGAGGTGAAGACCATCGGGATGATGACCAGCTGCAGTGCTTTGATGAAGAGCTGGCCGATGATGTAGAAGAGGCCGAGCGCACGTTCCGCGCCCTCTGCGGTGATGTCCTGGAAGAGCAGGTCGTTGATGGTCTGCCAGATGCCGCTGTTGCCGGAAGCCACGAGCTTTTCGCGCAGCATCATAAAGGCAAAGCCTGCCGCCAGACCGCAAACCAGAGACACCGCCATCTTTCTTGCCAGTGCCGCGCCGCTGTTCTTATTTTTTTCCATACGATTTTCCTCACTTTTGTCCATTTCCCAGTGTGTTTCGGTCATATTCGACCTATCCTACCACGGTAAACTGTTGGACGCAAGGGAAAAATCGGCTTTTCAGGCGATTTTTTCGCAAAAGTATGACGCATGAAAATTTGATGTAAAAATTACGTTTTGGATAAAAAGAAACCTCTCCGTCTCGCCTACGGCGTGACGGAGAGGTTTGATCTTATGTATTGTCTGCGCCCAGCTCTGCGGCTTCCAGCACCTTGATGCCTTCGGCCTCGAACGCGGCACGCAGAGCCTCGGCAAAGCCGGGGCGCGGCACCTTGTTCTTGACGCAGAGGGTGATGATGCCATGCAGGCTGGTGCATTCCAGACCGATGGAAGCGCCGTCCGCCGGCACCCAGATCTGGAAGTCCTCGATGTACCGGATCAGCTCCGGGCTGGACGGGGCGAAGGGGTCGCCCAGATAGCTCACCCAGAAGTCCGCCGGGAAGCCGCTGATGTACTCGCCCATCTGGAAGATGCGCTTTTTGATGCTGAGGCTGGCTTTCTGCTGGTAGACCCGGTAGACCCAGCCCATCTGCTCCGCGATACGGAACAGTTTTCGCTCAGCGGAAAGGTTCTCTTTCAGGTCAGCGTCCACGCCCACGGCCACTTCGGCCAGCGGGGCATCTGCCGTCAGCGGCAGCTTGCGCTGGAAGGATGCCACGCAGTTGTAGAGGGCGTTCGGCGCACCCAGCGCGTCGCGGGCGTCTGTCGAGTAGCTGTAGAGCACCTCGTCCTTGTCCAGATACGCCCGCACCGCCTTACAGAGCAGAGCCATGAGGGTACTGAAGGGCTTGACGCCGCAGCGGAGGGCGGCGTCCACAAGCCCCGCCTTTTCCAGCCGGACGCGACAGCAGGTGGGCGTCTCTTCAAAGGTCTGCACCACGGGGCGCTGCATATCGTTGGCCACCTGACTCTCGGGATACTTTGCAAGGATGTCCTCGATGTCGTAGGCAGGGTCCGTCTCAAGGGTCCGGCCCTCGAAAGCCGTGCCGTACCGCAGGTTGCAGTAGAACTGCAGCACCATGGTCATGAAGGGTGCTATGCCCCGGCCATCGGTCAGGAAGTGGAACCAGTCAAAGTAGACGACTTTCCCCTCATAGCTCAGGGCAACCGTAAAGCCGTTCTCGTCCGGAAATTCGGGCTTTGCGCTGCCCTGCCGCACCGGGCAGGGGGCGTCCGACGGCTCGAGGTGGAGCAGCTTTTTCTCCCACACCGGCTTCTGGAAATAGTAGGGTGCCTTTGCCCGGGCCGCATCCAGAGCCTGCTGCAAAAGCGCACCGTCCACGGCGTCTTTCAGCGTGACCTGATAGCGGCAGTTGACCATGTTTTCGCGGTAATAGTAAACGATGCCCTGAAAAACAGAGCGCTGTTCGGCATCCATTCCTTATTCATTCCCCCGCGTGTGCGGCCAGATAGTCGGCCAAATCGCTGACGGTGACGAAGTTGCGCAGCTCCTTTTCGGGGATGCGCAGGCCGAAAGTCTCCTCCAGGTCGGCGACGACGGTCAGGATCTCCATGGACGACAGGTCCAGATCGTCCATCAGGACGCTGTTCTCGTTGACATCCTCGGGGGAAATTTCTGCAACATCTTCCAGAATTGCAACGATCTGGGACACGATCTCGGTTCTTTCCATAGTTTGAATCTTCCTTTCGTAGTTCCATTAAAGGCGGCTGCGGCTCTTTTCCAGTATTCCGCAGCCTGCCCGGTTTATTCTTACTTGCGCAGCAGCTTGCCGGTGCCGGTGCGGGGCAGAGGCTCGGTGCTGAACTCCACGGCGCTCATCCGCTTGTAGAGCGGCAGGGTGCGGTTGGTCTCGGTGATGAAGTCGCGGACGGTCTGCTGGTCGGCCTCGCCGCAGTAGATGACGGCACAGATCTTCTTGCCCTTCTCCCTGACGATGCATTCCTTGACGGCCTCGCACTTGGACAGCAGATTTTCCAGTTCTTCGGGGCTGACGTTCTCACCGTTGTCGAGGATGATGATATTCTTCTTGCGTCCGGTGATGTAATAGAAGCCGTCCTCGTCCACACGGGCCAGGTCTCCGGTGTGGAACCAGCCGTCGGCGTCGAGGACTTCTGCGGTGGCCTCGGGGTCCTTGTAATAGCCCAGCATGACGCAGCCGCCGCGGATGCAGATTTCGCCCGTCTCGTCCAGCTTGTACTCGGCGTGGTCGTCGGGCTTGCCCACGGCGCGGATGTGCTTTTCGTCCTGCTCGTAGTTGATGATGCCGTCGCCGCAGGTCTCGGTCATGCCGTACACCTGAGTGATCATCATGCCCTGCTGTGCCAGCTCGGCCAGCATGGCGCCGTCAAACATGGCAGAGGAGCCGCAGGGGTTCCAGACGCCGTTCAGGCGGGCGCGGCGGCCCCGCTTGACGTCTTTGTAGATGGCCTCCATCAGCATGGGAGCCACAGCGATGGCATCGCTGTGCATCAGGCCGAGGTCGCGGTAGAAGTCGCGGATGTCGGCGGAGAGGTTCAGCGCCCAGCCCTTGCAGGCCCAAACGAAGAGGCAGATGAACGTACCCAGATGGAACAGGGGCAGGATGGCGAAGTTGCTCAGGACGTCGTTTTTGTCCTCGGGCATATGCTCGTGCTTATAGTTCAGCATGGCGTCGCCGAATTTGACCTGGCACTCCACAGTGGTAAAAAAGTTGCGCTCCGAGAGCATGACGGCCTTGCTGCGGCCGGTGGTGCCGGAAGTGAACATCAGCACCATCAAATCATCATGGCCCACGCAGTCAACAAGCTCTGCAGGCGCGCTGTCCTTGAAAGCGTCCATCGGGCGGAGTTTATCGCCGTAGGCGGCCTCGATGTCGGGGCGGCAGCCATAGTCGATGCCGTCGTTGACGATGAGGGAAGGCTCGACAAGGCCCAGCTCATATTCCAGCTCGGGCCAGGTCTTTTTCTGGTTGATGGTCACGACGACGGCCCCGGCGAGGATCGCGCCGAAGCTGTTGACGCCGTACTCATAGCAGTTGCGGCTCATGATGCCGACACGCTTGCCCTTGATGTCGGGGATATTCTCCTTAAAATAAGTAACGGCCCTGCGGATGTCCTGCACATACTGGGCGTAGGTCTTTTCCACCACAGTCTTGCCATCGGCGGCCGCATAGCGGAAAGCCACCCGGTCGGGGTACTGCTTCGCCATGACGTCCGTGATGAGCTCATATACAGTATTTATCATTTTTGTCGCTCCTTGCTGTTTTTCTTTATTGCAGCGAAACGCCGGCAGCTGACATTTTCTGCCTCAGAGTAATAATACCTGTTTCGACAGAGAAATGCAACTACGCGGCGTATCCTTTTCACTGTTTCTTCTTCCTTGTTACTTCCGCAGTAGCTTTCCCAGAGCGTTGCGGGGCAGGGGCTCAGCGGTGAACTCCACGGCACTGATGCGCTTATACAGCGGCAGGCTGCGGTTCACCTCGGTGGCGAAGGCTCTGACCTCTTCCTGCTTATCCTCAGGGCAGTAGATGACGGCACAAATTTTCTGGCTCTTCTCCTTCACGATGCACTCGATGATGGCCGGGCAGGGGGCCAGCTTCTTTTCCAGCTCTTCGGGGCTGACGTTCTCGCCGCTGGCGAGGATGATAAGGTTCTTCTTGCGGCCGGTGATGTAATAGAAGCCTTCCTCATCCATCCGGGCCAGGTCGCCGGTGTGGAACCAGCCGTCGGCGTCGATGACCTCTGCCGTGGCCTCGGGGTCCTTGTAGTAGCCCAGCATCACGCAGTCGCCCTTGATGCAAATTTCTCCGGTCTCGTCCAGCTTATACTGAACGTGGTCGTCGGGCTTGCCCACGGCACTCATATGCTTTTCGACCTGCGTAAAGTTCAGGATGCCGTCGCCGAAGGTCTCGGTCATACCGTAGCACTGGTTGACGACGAAGCCGTTCTGGGCCAGCTCCAGCAGCATCCTGGGGTCGAGGGCAGCGGAAGAGCAGCACAGGTCCCACAGGCCGTTCAGACGGCTGACGCGGCCACGCTTCATGTCATTGTAGATGGTCTCCACCAGCATGGGGGCCGAGGCCATGACGTCGCTGTGCATCAGGCCCAGGTCGCGGTAGAAGTCGCGGATGTCGCCGCAGAGGTTCAGAGCCCATCCGGCAGGCGGGTAGGACATAACGCAGACGAAGCAGGCCATGTGGAAGAGGGGCAGCAGGGTCATATGGCTCAGCGGCAGCTTCTGGCCTGCCGGGAGACGGTTGGTGATCCAGTTCTCTGCCACCTCCGAATAGGTGTGCAGGCTGGCGCACATATTCCGCTCCGAGAGCATGACGCCCTTGCTGCGGCCGGTGGTGCCGGAGGTGAACATCAGCATCATCAAATCATCGTGGCCCACGCAGTTGGTCAGCCCGCCGGGGGCAGTATCCTTATAGCATTCCATGGGGCGGAGCTTCGGGCCGTAGGCGGCTTCCAGCTCGGCGCGGCAGCCATAGTCGATGCCGTCGTTCAGGATGAGGGCAGGCTCCACGAGGCCCAGTTCATATTCCAGCTCCTCCCAGGTCTTTTTCTGGTTCAGAGTCACGAGAACGCCGCCGGCGAGGATGATGCCGAAGGACGCCACGCAGAATTCATAGCAGTTCCGGCTCAGCAGAACGATGCGTCGGCCCTTGATGTCCGGCACTTCGGCCTTGAGATAGGCCGTCATCCGGCGGATGTCCTGCGCATATTCGCGGTACTTCTTCTCCACGACAGTCTTGCCGTCCTCGGCCACATAGCGGATGGCCACATGATCGGGGAACTCCTGCTCCATGCAGCGGGTCACCATGTCGTATACGCCTGCGGGTACTTTGATGTATTCAGCCATCGGTTTTTCTCCTTCTTTGTCAAATTTTCAGCTCTGCACTTTTTTCATTCACCTTCCAGAGTCATTCCGAATCTCTGGCATTTCGAGGAAAACTTTGGCACGACTCCTCATGGCAACAGTATACCGCAAGCAGAGCGTAAACGCAAGATTTAATTGCACAAATATGCAACTTAAGCTTGCATTTGATTTGTGCAGGCAGATGTAATTCTTTCCTTTTGTTGCGATGTGCGAAAAGCTGTGATACACTTTTTTTCGTCAGGACGAAATTTCGCCCGGAGGTCGAGTCCTTATCAAATTGACAGCAAGCCCAAAAAGCATTATACTGTTTATATCATTTGGCAAAAAAGCTCCCCGCCGAGCTTCATATTTTTATTTATCGCGCCTAAAACACGGCCTTCCGGGGCCTCCGGGACGAATGGCGCACAAGGAGGACCCTTTTCATGGAAGGCACCAAGCCCCGCACTGTAAGCAGCCTTGGCATGTTCGACCTGCTGAAAGGCATCGGAATGCTGGCCATCGTCTTTGCCCACACGGCAGAGCTTTACCCTCTCGGCACCAACGACGTCACCCCTTTCGCGTTCGCGCTGTTCGCTTACCGCGAAGCGCTGATGGCCGCCTTTTTTATTGCCAGCGGCTACGGCTTCCGCAAGCGCTCCATCCACAAATGCATCGAGCAGCAGCTCAAGACCCTGCTCAAGCCTTACCTTTATACTGCACTGGCCACCACGGTGCTCCACGCTTTCATTCACCACGCAGCTTTCGGCTCGTGGGATGCTGCCATCTCAGAATCGGCCAAGGTCTTAGGCGGTTTCCTGTTGGGCCTGCCCCACACGGCCACTTACTTCGGGCATCAGTTTTTCTCCTGCGGACCCATGTGGTACTTAGTGGCTCTGATGCTGGCGTGGGTGCTTCTGGACGTGCTGCTCGAGATCTTCCCCGAGCGGTACATAACCCCCGCAGTCGTCGGCGTCACCCTGCTTGGCTGGGGCGTCACGCTGGTGTGGGAGGCTCCTTTCTGCATCGCACAGGGCATGGTGTCGCTGCCCTACCTTTACATCGGCTATCTGGCCAAGAAGCGCCGCCTTTTCGAAACTCCCCTTTCCGGCAGAGCCAGAGCCGGACTCATCGTGTCCGCGCTGGGCGTCGTCGCGGGCGTTTTGCTGACCCAGAGCACCGACTGCGTTTCGCTGGGTGAGTGGACGATGGGGCCGCTGAGCATCCTGCTGGATGGCGCAGTGGGCTACGGCATCATCCGGCTCTTTTTGAAATGGCAGCGCCGAGTGGACGGCCCCATCTCCCATGCCATCGAGTGGGTGGGCCGGCGCTCGCTCTTCATCTTCTGCATCCACACTGTGGAGCTGACGGCCATCCCGTGGTATCTGATGGCTGCAAAGTATGCTGACCATCCGGTGCAGGGGATGCTGCTGCAGTTCGTGTTCTCGCTTGTGTCCATCTTCGCCGTCACCGAACTTCTGATGCGCCGCAAAGAGCTTGGCCGGAAGCTTCGGGGCGGCAAGCCTGCGGACAAGCCCCGGCAGCGGAGCCGGACCCGCCGCTATGCGGCAAAACACTGAAATTCCTGCGCTTTGGTATCCCGCCATTTTGAGGGCAGACTATAGTTACTTTTGATGCATGGGCTTGCAGCGCGGGTTGTACGCCTTGCGATAAATCGGAGGAGGCCCCGGTAATGATGAACGAAACTCCTGAAGCGGCTCTGCGCAGCCGCATTGCGGACCTTGAACAACAGCTCAAACTTGCAGACGAAGGCACTTCGCGGCTGGCCCAGCGCTGCCTCGAGCTGGAAAAGCAGCTGCAGACCTTCTATGCTGCCCACCCCCAGAAAGAGAGGCAGACCGACTCGCCTGCTCTGGTGCAGCCGCTGCTTTACTATGATGCCGGGTTCGGCTTTTCCCAGAAAGACACCGTCAAGGCCCCGGACTACGAATACGACGAGCTGAACGGCATGGTGACAGCGACCTTCGAGCTGCCGGAGACCGCGTTCAATCTCCGTTTCGACCCCGGCGAACTGCCCTGCTGCATCACTGATTTCGTCTTCTCGGATGACCGCATCCTCTGCCGCCCGGTGAACGGTGTGCCGCTCCACGGCGACGGCATCCTGTTCCTCAACGACGACCCGAATTTCATGCTGGAAGGTCTGAACCGTTTCCCCGCCGGGATGAAGCTGGGCGTGAGCTACTGCTACTTCCCGCTGGAGCCGCTGGCTGACGACCCATTGTTCGCCGCCGTTCTCGAGGGCGTACAGTATTTCCAGAAGACCCGCGTCTGCGAGCAGAAGCACCTCGACCAGCTGGAAAAGACTACGGCTGACCAGAAGCAGACCATCGAGGCCCTGCAGAAGAATCTCTCCGAGCTGCATCAGGCCAACGCCGAGCTGAGCGCCCGGAGCAAGGCCTACGAGAACTCGCTGGAAAACGTCCTCTCTTCCAGCAGCTGGAAACTCACGCTGCCCCTGCGCCGCCTGCTGGGGCTGTTCCATCGCAGCCATTGAGCCTGCCTGCGGAGAGGAGGATACGATGTACAGCAGTTATACCACTCTGCAGCGGGTTCAGCTCGCCAAACAGGAATATCTCGACACCCAGGAAGTTTTTCTCGGCGTCTATGCGCCGGGGCGGAACGCCGCCCTGAAAGCTTCCCTGCAGGACCAGCTCCACCGCAAATTTTTATTGACGGACAGCCTCCGCCCCGAAGCCCTCGGCAGCGCCGTCGGTGTGCTTCTGGTCAGGGAAGACCTTTTCCTGATGCCCACGGCCCTTTCCTGCTTTGCGGACGCACTGCGCAGCGGCGCAGACTACGTCACCAGCGACGCCGTCTTCGGCTACTCAGGCGTCACCACCCTCTACCACAGTCAGGGCTTTGCAGCCTGCCCGGGCTGCGCCCTCGTCTCCCGGGAGCTGCTGCGCCGCTGTCAGGCGGAAGCCCGCGACCCGGAAAATCCCGTCGAACTGCTGACGCTGGCGGCGAAGCTCAGCCGCAGCCACGTCTGCCTCCCGCTGGCGCTGGCCCACTATGAGCGGGACATCTGCGCCGAAGACGTCTGGTCTGTAAAGGGGAAGCGCGTCTTTATCATGAGCCACCTGCTGGACATGACCGGTGCGCCCATCGTGCTGGTGAGCGCCGTGCCGGTGCTGCGCAGCATGGGCTACGAAGTGGTCGTCCTCGGCCCTGAGGACGGCGGCTCCATGCCGCTCTTCCTCGAGGCGGGAGCTACCGTCATCACCCGCAAGGGCTGTGTCCAGTCGCCCCTGCTCTGGGGGCTGGCCCTCTGCGCCGACCTTGTTCTGGCCAACACCGTCGTGGAGGCCCGGGCCGTCCGCGCCCTGAGCGGTGCGCGGGTGCCGGTGCTCTGGTGGCTCCACGATGCCTTTGCAGGCTACCCCCACATCGCCCACCAGATCCCCAGAGAGCTGGGCAAAAACATCCGGCTCTACTCCGTCGGCAGCCACGCCGCCAACGCCATGCACTCGGTGCGGCCGGAGTTCAACA
>OLPC01003234.1_pt1 | contig 11031 bp, 6 predicted proteins | sample 1672341 | NCBI WGS metagenome assembly OLPC01 (sample SAMEA3136673, study PRJEB25190) | human gut metagenome | reverse complement strand
ATGATGCGGCGTCGATCGTCAGCGCACTTGGTTCCTATAAGCCGACGTTCACCTACGGGTCGGATACCAACGCGAATGACGTTCTTCTCAAGAAGATCAAATCTCTGGGCAAGACGGGAGCCACTGTTAAGGTTGTTTCGGCTCAGCCGTCTTCCGCTCCTGCGGGTGTCGAATTCGGTGTGTCTTCGGTAGCGGATACCAACGGTCAGATAACGTACTTCTCCTATGACTGCGTCAAAAACTCCGCTAGCGTCGATTTGAGCGCCGCCGGTTCGGTCGACTTGGTCTATGAGATTTCCTACAAGGGAACGACAGCGCGTTTTAGTGCTAGCGGCGTTAAGGTGCCGCTCGACACCAAGAAGATGGCGAGCTATCTTGACCAGGCAAAAGACTCGCTTTCCATCCAGTATGCGGCAGGGGACAGCGCATCTTCCGTTACACGGGCGCTTACCCTTCCCGTATCCGTGGGCTCTGCCGGGGACATTCAGGTTGACTGGACTTCTTCGAATACCTCTGCGATCGCCCCGGCAACGTCTGCAGGTGCTGCCAGCAAAGTGACTCGCAAGCGCACCGATGCGGATGTGACGCTTACCGCAACGCTTTATTACAAGCAGTTGGGCAAAAAATCCTCGTCGCTTTTGGGCACGAAGACATTCGACGTTACCGTTAAGGCAGACCCTGCCAAGGCGAACGAGGTCGAGGCGACTGTTTCCGTTATCGGCGCAGATGTATCGGGGGCCCAGCAGACTTGGGTTTCCCCTAAGTCTTTCGTGATCTCCAAGAATTCGACCGTGGCGGATATCTCTGTAAAGGCCTTTGCCGATGCGGGTCTTACCTATAGTGCTTCGGGCGAGGGGAACGGCTGGTATCTGTCTGCCATTACCTCTCCGAACGACTCGAGCCAAACGCTTGGCTGGGATTCCGTAACTGGTAAGTACTGGCAGCTGTTTGTTAACGGCAAGGCAGCTGATAAGGGCGCAGGCGAGCTCAAGATTGCCGAAGGCGACAAGATCGTCTGGTCCTACTCCGAATTCGGCGCCACGGCCCCCACGGAGCAAGTTGCCGTTCGCGCGTATATCGTTGGCCGCGATGCCAATGATAACGAGCAGACCTGGGCCATTCCCGAGAATGTATATGTCGACAAGGGCGCCAGCGCCGCCGAGGTGACCCAAGAGCTCTGCCGTGCTGCCGGTATCAAGCTTACGTACCAAGACAGCGCGTATGGTTTCTTCCTCACGTCCATGACTTCGCCGTTTGATTCGACGGTGACGCTTGATAACAGCAAATGGAATACGACGGGCGAGTCCTGGCAGCTCTTTTTTGGCAAGGCGGGAAAGACGCCTACCTATGCCCAGATGGGCGCCAGCAGCCTTAAGGTCGAAGATGGCGACCAGGTTGTCTGGTACTACGGCAAGAGTGGCAAGCTTCCCGACGACGTTTCTGCCTCTGCACGCGTTATCGGCCGCGATGCGTCCGGCCATGCGCAGTATTGGGGGACCACGGAGTCGTTTGACCTGATTTCCAATGCAACCGTCGCCGACCTCTCGAACGAGTATTTCTCGAGCAAGGGTATCAAGGCTAAAACTGTGGGCAACGGCCCTGCGTGGGCGATTGAATCCCTGACTTCTCCGTATGATGCTTCGGTTGAGCTCTCAAGCTCCATAACCGGTGCCACGTGGAAGCTCTTTATCAACGGGAAGCCCTCTTCTGAACTCCCCGGTTCGCGCAAGGTTAGCGCCGACGACTCCATCGTCTGGTGCTACACCGATTCCGACACACTTTCGGATCCGAGTGCATTCGTTTCCAATCCCGAGGCCAAGCGTCCTGATTGGACAGCCGAGTGGAGCGGGTTTGGCAACGGCGGAAACTCCACCCTTAACAACACGCCTACCCCTACCGATGCCACGGCTGAGCTATGGAAGGTTGATCTCAAGACTCCTGAGGACAAATGGGTTTCTCTGGGTGACCCCATCATTGCGGGCGGCTATGTTTTCGTGATGACCAATACACAGCTCGTCAAGATCGATGCATCTGGCAATGTTGTCGCGCGCGTTGACAAGGGCGGCAAGAGCAACTATTTCTCTCGTCCGGTGTATGCGGACGGCTTGATCATCTCTGCCAATGACAACGGCTCCATCTACGCGTTTTCCGCCGAGACGCTTGAATGCGTGTGGCACACCGACCCACTCGCTGCTCCTGCAATGGGTGGCTCCTATCAGGCCAACTCGACGATGACGGTGGCGAACGGCTGCGTCTACGCCGAGTTTGAGGCGGGCGCCGGGGCTACGGGCACTGCGAGTGCGGGCGCCATGATCTGCGTCGATATCGCGACGGGTCAGGTTAAGTGGACCCAGCTGACCACCAAGAGCGGCGGCTCCACTGGTGAAGGATATTACTGGGCGGGCGCTGCCGTGTCCGGTTCCGATCTTGTGATTGGCGACGAGAGCGGCTACGTTAAGCTCGTTGACGGCTCTACGGGAGCTATCAAGAGTTCCGTTAAGCTCTCCGGTGCGCCGATTCGCTCGACCGTCGTTTACGCCGGCACCGAGGGCGGCAAGCAGACCTATCTGGTTGTGACGCGCCAGCCTGCGACGATGTACAAGATCGTTCGCGATGGCGATACGCTGAGTATCGCTACGACTGCCGATGGCAATCAACTATCCTGTGCATTTGCCAACACCTCTACCTCTACGCCTGCAGTCGCGAACGGTAAGGCTTATATCGGAGGTAACGATTCCTCCAATAACGGCGTGTTTGCTGTTATCGACCTTGCGACCATGAAGGTCGAGACTACTGTCAACATGGGTAAGTTTGCCGAGGTCAAGGCCTCGCCTCTGGTTTGCGTTCAGGGCGGTACTGCCTACGCTTACTTTACGTGCAACAAAACTCCCGGCGCGCTGTTCTGCTTCGATCAGTCGACGGGAAAGGTCGCAGAGGTCTACACGCCTTCCGGCAGCGAAGCGAATTACTGCACGGCAAGCGTGATTGCCGATGCATCTGGCAACCTTTACTACACCAACGATTCCGGTACGCTTTTTGCGCTTAAGGCGGCTCCGGGCTTCACGGTCACGTTCGATTCCGGCGAGGGCAGCGTCGTGCCAAGCGTCCGCACCGCTCAGAACAAGGCCATGAGCGCGCCCGTGGCACCTGTTCGCGATGGGTATGTCTTTACCGGCTGGTATACCGACAAGGCACTTGTCACCGCCTGGGACTTCTCCAAGCCCGTGACGGGCGACATGACGCTCTACGCTAAATGGGAGAAGAAGACCACGCCTGCGGTGTCGACTGATAGCTCGGATAAGAATGCTGGCGTGACTGTTGTTTCCACCAAGGTGGTCTCGAACGGTGGCGCTTCGTTCTCAATCGCTTTGAGGAGCAATGCAACCGCTCTGACTAAGGACGGTGCGTGTACGTCACTGCTCGATGGTTTTGAATCCTCTGATGCCACCGTGCGTCTTTCGACCGACGAGGGGGCTGCTCGCGGGGGTAAAACGAAGGTTGAGGAGCGCACGCTTCCCATCTGGCCGTTTATCGGCATGGCTTGTGGAGCAGCTATTTTGATCATCGTGGTTGTCGCTCGCAAGAGGAAGAAGGGCGAGAACAATGAATAGCGAAACTCGTCCCGAATCCCATATGTCTGATTCGACCCGCGCGAATCGCCGGGCCATTCGTGTCGTCATTGGCGTTTTTGCTGCGATCCTCGTTGCTTTTTGCGCTTGGTCTGCCTATGAGTACTCGTGCGGACAAGACCCGTTGGCGATTTTTTCCGGTTCCGCTTTTCAGACGGTCGAGCCGGCTGAGGAATCTGCTTCGACTGCAAAAAGCGTGCCTGTTTCCAATACGGTAACCACCGATGACGTTGCCGCTCAGATCGCCAAACTCTCTTATGGTGATAAAGACCTGTCTATCCCTGCAAAAGACGTAAAGGTCGTTCTATCGGGCAAGTCGATTTGGGTTGAATACGCCACCGATGCCACGGCCGAAGATGCGGTTTATGACGCTGCATATCGTACAGCCGCTTTGGCTAAGTGGGCGTCTGAGCAAAAGGTCTCTCTGACAAAAGTCACTTGGATTTCCGAAGATATGGCGGGGTCGGTGCGTATCGCGCTTGAGTATCCCTGCGATCGCGCGAGCGATAACGAGACTCCCGCTCAGATTCTCGAGGGCAGCTCGTCTTATCGCATTTCTGGTGACGCCTATCATGCATTAGGCGACAAGCCTGGTTTCGATCAGGAAAAAGGCGATGCTCCGGGGCTTCCCGATGGCAAGGCGATTACGGTTATCGCCGAACAGACGGCTACGGGTGAAACCCTGGTTGCTACCGGTGAATCCCATACCGTCTTGTATACCGAGACGGTGGAAAGCACCGAAAAGGGCGGCAAGAAAGACTCTTCGATAACGGTATCGCTTACCGTGGATGCTTCCGTTGTGGGCGGGGGAAGCTCTTCGGCTCGCATTTCCGTGCCGGCGGGATCTTCGGTGTATGACGTCCTTCGCGCATCGGGTGTGAACTATAGCGCTCGTGATACCCAATACGGTATCTATGTCGAGTCTATCGGCGGCCTTGCCGAGAAGGAACATGGCGGCACGAGCGGTTGGACCTATTACGTCGATGGCGTGATGCCCATGACGTCGTGCGCCAACTACAAGCTCGCCGGTGGCGAGAGCATCGTTTGGCGCTACGTGACGGGGGAGTAGACCGTCGACGTCGCCGCGATACGATCGTCCAATTGCGCCGGAATCCTTTGTGGGTTCCGGCGTTTTTCTTGCGTGCCAGGCGAGTGGGTTCTCCAGGCGGTGGCGGTTGGGCTCACGAATCGAAGGCTTCTATCGTTGTATGTGAGTATTTGAGTATGGGGCTTGAGGCCTGGGACAGGGATCTTGCTGTGCTGCTTATCGTGCATGGCAGCAGGGCTTCACGCTATTGCTCCCTTGTCTATCGGCATGTGTTCTCATCTCTATACGAAGACGCCCTGCAGAGTTTTCCACAGGGCGTCTATCGATCAATTTGCAGTTGCCGTGTGCTACGCGCGGCTGCCGTCCAAGAAGCGACGACGGCTAAAGTAGTTGTACCAGGTTACCAAGAACGTGGATACGAGCTTCATGAACTGGTAGCCAATGTTGAAAACAGCGACGCCTACAAACATGTACAGGTCGTTGAGACCAAGCCCGATGGCGGAGAGGATGGCAAAAATCGTGAACTCACGCTTGCGGCTCATGTCCTCCTTATGCTCAAAGACAAAGCGCATGCTCAACGCGTAGTTCACTATTACAGAGGCGATAAACGAGACCGTCGTGCTAAAGAGGAGGTCGATATGCATCCATTCAACCAAGACCAGCAGCAAGGCGTAATCAACCGCGAGGGAGGCAAATCCCACCACGGCGAATTTTGCAAACTGCTTTGTTGTTGGCATGTTGGCAAGTTTTCGCACAGATGCTCCTGATTAGACGCTTACGGACATAAGGTAGTAAGTCCGAAGAGATACTTTATGGGTTTTGTTATGCAAAGGTAAGGGGTGGCCTTACAAAACTACTAAGCCTACAAATCCGTAGGCGGTAGGTGAAGGCCATCTAAACGGCCGAATGTTGTTTACTGGGCAGAATCGGCAATGCTGGGTAGGAACGGCTCAACGCTGGTCAAAAATCCGCAGCCCGCACGACCCAACGTCTGCCTCGTGCGCCGTGCGGGCTTGCGTGCAGTTAGACCTGGCGGACCTCGGGCAAGACGCCGTTTCGATAAGCATCAAGCAGGAGTCGCAGGTCGTTGATATGACGACGGATCTCTTCGCCGGTGTCGGTGTCGGAAACCATCAAGCGGCGTTTTGCGACATCAAAACGCGTGGTCACGCTTTGGATATCGGCGTTGCTGGTCAAAGCCTCGTCAACGCTCTTAAACGCTTCGTGCGCCTTTAGGCGCATGCCGCGCGAGCTAGAGATGAGCGTATAGCCTGCGATACCGGTTTTGGGATGGTAGGCGCGGCAGAAGCCGCCATCGATCACCAATAGGCGTCCGTCAGCGCGAATGGGCTTTTCGCCTGCAACGGTTTTGACCGGTGTGTGCCCATTGATGATATGACCCGTGCCCGGCAGAAGGCGGAACTCACGCATGATGGCATCGCATGCAGGGATTTCGCGCGTAAGGGTAAAGTATGGATCCATGGGCTCTTCCCATGAGGTATGGTCCTCGATATAAGAGCGCTCGAAGGTTTTGACGAGGCGGCCGGACATTGGCGATTTGAAGCCAATCCACAGATACCACATCCAGTCGAGGGCATCGCGCTCGCGCGTGCGCCATGCGCGGCGGGCCACGTTGTCGCAAAAATCGAGATAATCGCGGCCAGAGCGATACGTTCCCATGCAATTGAAGCTCGAAAACGTGCCGTCGTCATTCATAGGAACACAGCCGTGGAACAGAAGGTTGCCGTTGCGCACCAGATAAACGGATCCGTGGCTGTAGAGGAATTCGATATGGCGACGCAGATGATCGGCTCCAGTGAACTCCGCTACGAGCTTGTCGACAATAGCCTGCTCTTCCTCTGTAAGATCGTAAGGGCATTCGGGATCGACGGTGGGGAAGTCGCTTGTGCGCATCTTCCAGGTAGTGCCGTTGATATCGATGGTGCCCTCGTTTGTATCAATCTTGTCGAGCAACAGACGATCTTGCATGTCGAACTCGGGGTGGCGCATGATGATCTGCCCCTCGAGCTTGAACAGCAAGACGTTGATGGCTTTGATGAGCGGTGTGATGCTGTCGTTGGCGTGATAGGTCTTGTTTGCGAAGGCGACAAGGGCGCGCAGCGAGATGCCATAATCGTTTTCGAGGATCTCGTAGTTGTCGTAGCGCAGATTATTGCGCAAGACGCTGATGATGCACGCTTCTTCGCCTGCAGCGGCTCCCATCCATAAGATGTCGTGATTGCCCCATTGGATATCGAGCGAATGGTAGTCCATCAAGCGGTCCATAATTTTTGCCGCACCGCCGCCACGGTCAAAGACGTCTCCCACAAGATGCAGGTGATCGACTGCCAGGCGTTTGATGAGCGCCGAGAGCGAGCGGATAAAGTCGTCGGTCGAGTCGGTCTCGAGAATCGAGTCGATGATGCGCTCGTGATAGCGAATGCGGTAGTTGTTTTCATCCGGGTGCGTATGCAGCAGCTCATCGATGATATAGGCGTAATCGTGAGGGATGGCCTTGCGGACTTTGGAGCGCGTGTAGCGACTCGAAAGGGAGCGCGCCACGGTGATGAGATGGTTGAGATTCTCTTTGTACCAGGTGGGGGAGTCCCGTCTCGCCGCACGCACCAGGCGCAGCTTTTCGCTCGGATAGTAGATGAGCGTGCACAGGTCGCCCTTTTCGCAGTCGGACAGCGTATCGCCGAATATTTCGTCAACGTGCTCGCGAATAACGCCCGAGCAGTTGTTGAGGATGTGCATGAAGGCTTCGTATTCACCGTGCAGATCACTCATAAAGTGCTCGGTTCCTTTGGGCAGATTGAGAATCGCCTGCAGGTTGATGATCTCGGTGAAGACAGACTGCTGGTTGGGAAACTGCTGCGAGAGCAGCGAGAGGTACTTCATGGTTTGTTCGGCACGTTCTGTAGCGACCATTGATATGCTCCTTGTCGCTCGAGGGGCGTTGTTGCCGCAATGGCTGGCATATACCAGTGTAGCCATGATGCGGCGCGACAAGGCGGGGCTATCAAAGAATCAAACGGTCATGCGTTTTAGCATGGAGACGGTATGTGCGCGGGCTGGGTGTATTCCGTTTACACACGCACAGCTGCCGCCGATGCCTACCAGCAAACGTGTGCGTCTCGATGCGTATGTGTGGAGTGGGAGCTTTCGCGCTCGGTGCATTCGCCCGTATGGTCTTCCAAGAGCTTCCAAGCGGGAATATCCAACCCGTCGGCAATGCGCTGCAGCGAGTCAATCTGTATATTGCAGCCCCGGCATTCAAGCGTGTTGATCATTTGACGCGAAAGGCCGACCATCAGGCCAAAGCGTGTCTGGGAAAGGCCCATCTCCTCGCGCGCACGGCGGAGGTTGTCGCCTAAAATACGCGGAAGGGTGCCTGCGGTGTAGACTCCTTCCGCCTTCTCGATTTTATGGGGCATATTGTGCTTTCGATTGCTGCCCGCGGGCTAGTTGAACTGGTTGCGATATGCCTCGCATACTTCTTTGACAGGGCCATCCATGCGAAGATCGCCCTTTTCGATCCAGACGGCGCGCTTGCAGATGCGCTCGACCTGTTCGATGGAGTGCGAGACAAACAATACCGTGACGTCGCCCGATTCGATGAAGTGCTGGATTCGCTCCTCGCATTTTTGCTGGAAAAAGACGTCGCCAACGGAGAGGGTTTCGTCGACAATCAGGATGTCGGGCTCAGTGATGGTGGCGATGGCGAACGCGATACGCGCCACCATGCCGCTGGAGTAGTTCTTAAGCGGCATATCCATGAAGTCGTGCAGCTCGGCAAAATCGACGATCTCGTCTAGATGCTCGTCGATAAACTGCTTGGTGTAGCCAAGCAGCGCCCCGTTGAGGTAGATGTTCTCGCGCGCGGTGAGCTCCATGTCGAAGCCGGCGCCGAGCTCGATCAAAGGCGCGATGCTGCCGTTGATGGTGCAGGTGCCTTCGGTGGGCTCGAGCACGCCGGCGATGATCTTGAGCATGGTGGACTTGCCCGAGCCGTTCGTGCCCAGGATACCGAACACATCGCCCTTGCGGACGGTGAACGACACGCCATCGAGCGCGCGGAACTCCTTGAACATAAGCTCGCGCTTCGCGAGGGCGATGGCGTATTCCTTCAAGCTGTTGAGCTGCTGAGATGCCATGTTGAAGACCATGGACACGCGGTCCACGTCGACCATGACGGGCCGGTCGTCGACTGCGGCGGCGAGCTCGCGCTCGATGTCGCCGAGCGGGGTGGTGTTGATGTTCTCGGGCATAGGTTCCGCCTAAACGTAGAGGATGAACTTCTTCTCGGTCGCCTTGAACACGGCGAAGCCGATGGCGAAGGTGATCGCGGCCATGCCGAGGCAGATGAGGTTCTCGGTGAGGCCGGGCACCGTGTTGTACATCGCGATGTCGCGGAAATAGCACACATAGTGGTACATCGGGTTGAATGCCTCGGCCGCCTGCATCCAGTCGGGCAGAAGGCCCACTGGGTAGAACAACGGCGTGGCGTAGGTCCACGCGGTGATGACGACGCCCCACAGGTGGCACACGTCGCGGAAGAACACGGCGAGCGAGGAGAGCAGCATGCCGAGCCCCGCGCAGAAGAGCAGCATGAACACGAGCAGGATGGGCATCGCGAGCAGGTTTACCGTCGGCGGGATGCGGAAGAAGAGCATGACGATGACGACCGCGATGAGCGAGATGGCGAAGTTCACGAGCGTGAAGAGCACCTTCTCCAGCGGGAAGATCATCTTTGACACGCGCACCTTCTTGATGAGCGGCGCCGATTCGAGGATGGAACCCATGGCAGACGACGTCGAGTCGGCCATGAGCGAGAAGAGCACGTTGCCCAGGATGAGGTACATGGGGAAATTCTGCACGTCGTCGCCGAACTTGAGCACGTTCGTGAACACGGCGGCGAGCACGCACATCATGAGCAGGGGGTTTAGGACCGACCAGAGAACGCCCAGGACGCTTCGGCGGTACTTGAGCTTGAAGTCCTTCGACACAAGCGATGTGATGGTGAACCAATTCCGCTTGAGCGTGGCCTTGGTCGATGCGGTTTGAGCCATAGGGTCCTCAACGGTCGGGTGCATTGCGCGCGCCGAGGGTCGAGGCCCTTGGCGCAACTCATCATTTTATAGCGCTTTGGACGGGGTCTTCTGCATGCGCATGAAAAGCCCAGATTGCCCGCGCGAGCGGTTGCGCGACTGCTCGCGAGCGGCGGTGCGCGAGGGGTACGCGAGATGCCGCGTTCGGTTTGCGGGGCCAGCGCGCGATCGCGAGGCCGCACGGTCGCGAGGGGCTTCGCGGAGCTGCGAGGGCAGCCTGGGGGTCATCGCTCGGTCGCGCATGCAGGTCTCCCGTTGTGCCGATGCCGTGTGCCCTTCGTGCGGGGCGTGCTGCGTGCTCTATACTGAACGGGATACGATGGAGCCACGATTCGAACTATAAACGGAGCATGAACATGGCAATTTTGCGGAACCGAACGGGCGCCGTGCGTGCCTACACCCCTTTATCTCTTGCGTTTTTCGCGGCGACGGCTCTTGTCGCGGCGGCGATCGCGTGCCCTGCAAGCGCGTTCGCGGCGGTGAGTCCCCAACAAGACGACGCGAACAGCTGGCGCTATGAAAACGGCCAGCTCGCCGCGCGGCAGCAAGACGCTTCGGGCGCGGACGCCATCCCCGCAGGTGCGGGATTGGGCGCTATCGCGCGCCTGAGTAGCGAGAACATCGGCCTTCTTTCGGGTCCTGCCTGGTCGCTCACCTTCGACGGCTTCACCGATGGTAACGGAGGCGTCGTGGACGGGGTCATCGCGCGCGCCGTCGACGTGAGCGAATGGAACCAGGACATCGACTGGGAGGCCGTGCGCGACGACGGCATCAAGTACGCCATCATCCGCGTGGGCTACGGCAGCGACTATTCCAGCCAGGACGATAAATGGTGGGAGCGCAACGTGTCCGAATGCGAGCGTTTGGGCATTCCATTCGGCGTGTACCTGTATTCCTACGCGCAGGACGCGGAGATGGCGCAAAGCGAGGCCGAGCATGTGCTTCGCCTGATCGACGGGCACGATTTGACGTACCCGGTGTATTTCGACATGGAGGACGCAAGCCAGCTTCGCGCCACCGGCTACGACCCCAATGCGCTCGCTGAAATCGCGTGCACGTTCTGCGCCGCGATCGAAGACGCGGGCTACGACGTGGGCATCTACGCGAACAAGTATTGGTTCGACCATTATCTGATCGACGAGTGCTTCGACGCGTGGCCGCGCTGGGTGGCGCAGTACAACACGGTGTGCGACCACGACAAGGCTCTTTTTGCTAAAAGACTTGATACTCTCCGCTCTCTTGA
>OLPC01003231.1_pt1 | contig 11036 bp, 7 predicted proteins | sample 1672341 | NCBI WGS metagenome assembly OLPC01 (sample SAMEA3136673, study PRJEB25190) | human gut metagenome | reverse complement strand
TCATGTATCTGTCTTAACATGCAACTAATCGCTATTTTATCCCGAATTGGGGTAATTTATATAGATTGACAGATAATTTACAGATTGAGACAACATCAAGCAAAACAAGCCAAACGTCATACGAAAAGCACCTAATGATAGTAGAGCATAAAAAAAGAGTTGGGAGTTGATAGTTATGATATGTCAAACAACATAACTATCAACTCCCAACTCTCAAATATCATATATATATATCATTACTCCAGATAGGTGTAGCCGTAGAGTCCTGAGCGGTAATTGCTGAGGAATTCCTTTCCCTCTTCGAGCGAAATCTTTCCTGCCTTGACGCTCTTCGTCACCCAAATCTCGAGCTGGCGCACGAGCTTCTTGGGATTATACTGCACGTAGTCGAGCACTTCCTCAACGGTCTCGCCGTCGAAAATCTGATCAATCTTGTATGTATTGTCCTTTACGGAGATGTGCACGGCGTTGGTGTCGCCGAATAGATTGTGCATGTCGCCGAGGATTTCCTGGTAGGCTCCCACAAGGAATACGCCGAGATAATAGTCCTCGTTCTTGCGGATGGGATGTACGGGAAGCACGTGCGTCGCCTGACGGTTGGTGACGAAGTTGGCTATCTTGCCGTCCGAATCGCAGGTGATGTCCTGCAGCGTGGCGTTGCGTGTGGGACGCTCGTCGAGGCGCTGGATGGGGACGATAGGGAACAGCTGGTCTATCGCCCATGCGTCAGGGAGCGACTGGAAGAGCGAGAAGTTGCAGAAATACTTGTCGGCAAGCAGTTTGTCCAGTCCGCGAAGCTCTTCAGGCGTATGCTTCAGCGACTTCGCCATGCTGTTTACCTCGCGGCAGACGCTCCAGTACATGCTCTCTATCTCGGCACGGGTGCGGAGATCTACGATGCCGTGTGAGAAGAGGTCGAGCGCCTCGTCGCGTATCTGCTCGGCGTCGTGCCAGTCCTCCAGCATTGTGCGGGGATTGAGATTGTCCCAAATCTCGTAAAGGTCCTTCACCAGCTGGTGGTCTGTCTCCGCCGGTTCAAAATCCTCGCGCATCTGCGGCAGCGTGGTGGTCTCGAGCACGTCGATGATAAGCACGGAGTGGTGGGCTGACAACGAACGTCCGCTCTCGGTGATAAGGTTGGGATGAGGGATGGAGTTCTTGTCAGAAGCCTCCACGAAGGTGTATACGCAGTCGTTGACATACTCCTGGATGGAGTAGTTGACGGAGCTTTCCGAGCTTGACGAACGTGTACCGTCATAGTCTACACCAAGTCCGCCGCCACAGTCAACGAAGTCGATGTTATATCCCATCTTGTGGAGCTGTACGTAGAAGTTGGCTGCTTCGCGCAACGCAGTCTGGATGCGGCGAATCTTCGTAATCTGCGAACCGATGTGGAAGTGGATGAGACGTATGCAGTCGTGCAGTCCCTTATCGTCAAGAGTCTTCAGAGCCTGAAGCAGTTCTGACGCTCTCAGACCGAACTTAGATGCGTCGCCACCGCTCTCCTGCCACTTGCCCGATCCTGAAGAAGCGAGCTTGATGCGGATGCCGATATTGGGCTTGACGCCAAGCTTCTTGGCAGCAGCGGCGATCAGACCAATCTCGTTCATCTTCTCCACGACGAGGAAGATGCGCTTTCCCATCTTCTGGGCAAGCAGAGCCAGCTCGATGTAGCTCTGGTCCTTATATCCGTTGCAGACGATGATGGAGTCGCTCTGGCACTGTACGGCGATGACGGCGTGCAGCTCGGGCTTCGAACCGCACTCCAGTCCGAGGTTGAACTTGCGTCCGTGCGAGATGATCTCCTCCACGACGGGCTGCATCTGGTTCACCTTAATAGGATAGACGATGAAGTTCTCCCCCTTGTAGTTGTATTCCTCCGCCGCTTTCTTGAAGCATGACGATGTCTTCTCGATGCGGTTGTCGAGGATGTCGGGGAATCTCAGCAGTACGGGAGGCGTGACGTCGCGCAACTGGAGTTCGTCCATCACGTCACGCAGGTCAATCTGGACGTTGTCCTTACACGGCGTCACATACATGTCGCCACGGTCATTGACACCGAAATATGATGTTCCCCATCCGTTTATGTTGTAGAGTTCGCGGGAATCTTCAATGGTCCATTTCTTCATTTCTTTCTATTCTTGGTTTTAAGGGGTTGTTTCTTTAAACGGTTTGTATTTTGGTTCAGTATGTTATTGAACTTTTGCAAGTTCTGTATGTTATTTATCCAACAACGCACGCAGTTCCTTGACGGTATCGTTAATCTTCTCGAAGTTGTCGAGCAGGTCCACGTTGAAGGTGTATTGCGCTTTCTGATAGAACTGTTCGCGGTGTGCGAGCTGTTCCACGATGAACTTCTCCACCTCTTCCGGCGTCTTGTTGAGCAGCAGGGGGCGCACGGCGCGTCCCATCTTGAGGTGTTCGTGGAGCACTTCGGGCGAAGCCTTCAGATAAACCACCTGCGCCTGGGCGTTCATATAGTCGATGTTGTCATAGAAGCAGGGTGTTCCTCCGCCGCACGACACCACCACATTCTCAAATTCCGCCACCTCATGCAGCATGTTATGCTCGATGCGTCTGAAGCCTTCCTCCCCCGACTCGTCGAATATCTGCTTCACGGTGCGTCGCATCCGCGTCTCGATATACCAGTCGAGGTCGTAGAAGGGAAGTCCGAGAGCCTTGGCAAGCGCCTTTCCTACGGTGGTCTTGCCGGCTCCCATATAACCTATAAGGATAATGCGTGTCATTATATTGTATATGCTTACTTCTTCTTAGCCGCTGCTCTCTTCTTGGGAGCCGGCGGGTTCTTGATGATTTCCATACACTCGTCGTATGTCAGTTCGGCTGCTTTCTGATGCAATTCGCGCGGAATGCGATAGTTCTTGCCGTCATAAGCGATGTATGGTCCGTAGCGTCCGTTGAGCACTTCCAGCTTGTCGTCCTCCTCGAAGGTCTTCAGATGGCGCTCTGCCTCAGCCTTGCGCTTCTCCTCTATCAGCTCAATGGCTCGCTCAAGCGTCACTGCCATCGGGTCTTCGGTCTTCGGGATGGACACGTACTTGCCGTCGTGCTGCACGTAAGGACCGAAGCGTCCTGCGCCTACGCTGACCGTCTTGCCATCAAACTCGCCGAGAGTGCGCGGGAAACGGAACAGCTCGAGTGCCTCTTCCAGGGTGATGGTCTCCATGCTCTTGTCCGAAGGAAGCTGTGCGAAGCGCGGCTTCTCCTCGTCATCGGCTGCACCAATCTGCACCACGGGTCCGTAACGGCCTATCTTTACGAAGACGGGATGTCCGCTCTTCGGGTCTGTGCCGAGCTGACGTTCGCCAGCCTTATGCTCCGTGCGGGCGTTCATCACCTTGTCAACGGTAGGCTCGAACTCCTGGTCGAAGTGGCGCATCATGTCTGTCCACTCTTCCTTGCCGTCGGCAATCTGGTCGAACTGCTGCTCCACCTTGGCGGTGAAGTTATAGTCCATGATGGTGGGGAAGTTCTTGATGAGGAAGTCGTTCACAACGATACCTATGTCGGTGGGCAGAAGCTTGCCCTTCTCGTTGCCAGCCATCTCCACCTTGCGTGTCTGCGTGACCTTGAGTCCGCGGAGCGTGTCAATGACATAACCTCTCTCCTCGCCTTTCTTGTCGCCCTTCACCACGTACTCACGCTGCTGAATGGTGGAAATGGTCGGGGCGTATGTTGACGGACGGCCGATGCCAAGCTCCTCCAGTTTGTGCACGAGGCTTGCCTCAGTGTAGCGTGACGGTCCCTGCGAATAACGCTCCGTGGACGTAATCTCACGGCGTGTGAGCACGTCGCCCTCCTTGATGACGGGCAGCATGTGAGAGAACTCGTCTGCAGAAGATTCGTCCTCGTCGTCTGACGACTCGCGGTAAACCTTGAGGAAACCGTCGAACTTCACCACTTCACCGTTGGCAATGAAGTGCTCCTCAATGCTTCCGGTGAGACTGTCGGCGGGTTTGTCAGCCACGATGCTGATGGTGGTCTTCTCTATCTGAGCCTCAGCCATCTGGCTGGCAGCCGTACGTTTCCATATAAGATCGTAGAGGCGGCGCTCCTGTGCGGTTCCTTCCACGGTGGTGTTGCTCATATATGTGGGGCGGATGGCCTCGTGTGCCTCCTGCGCTCCCTTGGAGTGGGTGTGGAAATTGCGCGGTGAGCTGTATTCCTCGCCGTAGAGCTTCACAATCTCCTCCTTGGCTGCACCGATGCAGAGCTGCGAGAGATTTACGCTGTCGGTACGCATGTATGTGATAAGACCGTTCTCATAGAGGCGCTGCGCCACCATCATGGTCTGCGAAACGGAGAATCCGAGCTTGCGGGCTGCCTCCTGCTGGAGTGTGGATGTGGTGAACGGCGCGGCAGGATAACGCTTCAGCGGCTTCTTCGTAACGGTCTCCACGCGGAACGTGGCGTCCTTACACTTGTCGAGGAAAGCCATCGCTTCGTCGTGTGTGGTGAAGCGCTTGTCAAGCTCTGCCTTCACTTCCTGCTGCGATCCGTCCGCATTGGTGATGGCGAAGATGGCGTTAATGCGATAGTAAGGCTCGGTATGGAACTGCTGTATCTCGCGCTCACGCTCTACGATAAGGCGCACGGCTACCGACTGTACGCGTCCTGCCGAGAGTGCCGGCTTCACCTTTCGCCAGAGTACGGGCGAGAGCTTGAAGCCCACGATGCGGTCGAGCACGCGGCGGGCCTGCTGTGCGTTCACGAGGTTCATGTCCAGATGGCGCGGGTTTTCGATGGCCGCGAGAATGGCAGGCTTCGTGATCTCATGGAAGACAATGCGATTGGTGGACGCCTCGTCCAGTCCGAGCACCTCGCAAAGGTGCCATGAGATGGCCTCTCCCTCGCGGTCCTCATCGGATGCGAGCCAAACCTTAGTGGCTTTCTTGGCGTTTTCTCTCAAAGTCTTTACGAGCGCTTCCTTGTCCTTTGGTATTACGTAAGCGGGCTGGAGTGTATCTTTATCTATGCTCAGTTCCTTCTTCTTAAGGTCTCTGATATGTCCATACGAGGACATGACTTTATAGTCGGAGCCAAGGAATTTCTCAATGGTCTTTGCCTTCGCAGGGCTCTCGACAATAACTAAGTTGTCTTGCATGTTGTTGATTTCGTTTTATAATTTCGGCGCAAAAGTAAGCTTTTTTTTTCTTATACCTTATTATATAGAGAAATTTTATAAAATTTTAGAGATAAAGCTTTTTGAGAATAAAGCCGAATTGCTGTTTAGTGTGATATAAGCGTAAAACGAAAAACTGGCCGTCGAGCTAACTTTTAGCTCTGACGACCAGCGATTCTTAGTATGTTATGAAAAATTTGAGAGAACCTGAAACTTCACAGTCTCAAGTTTGGGTTTATGAACTTGCGTCTTCCACGACATCCTTTGTCCGGGACGTCGGTTCCTATCGGAGAGAAGCCGTCATGTCCAAATGTTGTTTTAACTAAACATGATTTTTATTGAGAAAGCATAGAAATTTTTGTCTTGTCTTACTTCATCAGCACGGCACCGTTCTCGATGAGGGGCTGCTGTACGGCGTCCACCGAGCTGCTATTCTTCAGCGTGTCGATGCGGGCGGAGTCGTTCAGCGCCACTGAGCCTGCCGGACGCGATGTGCCGGTAGATACTGCCGGTGCCTGTTCGGACGTGCTCTGGAACGAGTATTGTGCCGCCTGGCTGAGTGTCAGGATTATGGCCACCATTGCAGCAGCCTTGAAGAATGGCGCAAAGCGTTCCTTCATGGTCACTCGGCGTGCCTTCACAGTCTCGGGCTCGTCGATAAGCGCCATCATGCGCTCGTCAAAGTCGTCACCAAGCGTGTTGGTGTGCTTCTCCGTCTGCTCGTAGATGAAGAGGCTGCGATACTTCTGAAGCTCTTCCGGGATGCACAGCTGGCTGAAGAACGAGCGGAGTATCTGCTCTTCTTCGAGAGTGGTCTCGCCTTGCCAGTAGCGGTCCAAGAGTTGACTGATGTATTTATAATCCATAATTGTCGTATTGCTGAAATTGTTGTTTAATTGTCTGCCGCGCTCTGAAGATGTTTATCTTCACCTGCTCCTCTGTTATGGAGAGGATGGCGGCAATCTCCTTGTAGGTCTTGCCTTCGATGTCGCGCAGCTGCATGCATGAGCGTTGCTTCTCTGGCAAGTTGTCGATGAGGGAGCGCACAATCTCCACTTTCTCGCGCTGCACTGTGCGCTCGTAGGGATTGGAGGCGGAGTCTGCCTTTTCGCCGCTTGTGCCGGCGTCGAGCGACGCGTTGTTATTGGCATGCAGCCTGAGGCGGTCAAGAGCAATGTTACGGCAGATGGTGAGGCTGAACGCCTCTACAGACTCGATGGTGTCCCACGAGTCGCGCCGGTTCCATACTTTGATGAGCGTATCCTGCACGATGTCCTCTGCTTCTTCACGGTTCAGCGTGATGCGGAGGGCAAGTCTGAAAAGGGTGTCCTTCATCGGCAGGATGTCGCTACGAAAACTTATCTTTTTCATCTGTGCTCTGATAGGATGACGTTTGGAAGAATGATTTGTTACAACATAAGGCTATGTTTTAACATGCCTTAACGATTAACGAGGGCGTTGGGATATGCAAATGTAAAAAAAAATCCCGGCTCCTTGATTAGGAACCGGGATTTTTTATTTATTATTGTTTATCTCGCTTGGCTTACTTCACCACCTTGATGGTCTTGCCGTTAGCGAGACGTACGATGTTGATGCCCTTCTGGAGAGTGTTGAGCTTAGCGCCACCTACAGTGTAGATAGATACGTTGCCATTCTCCATTTCGGTCTCTACGCCGTTGATGCCGTTAGTAATGTCGTCTACATTGAAGCGACCGCAATAGTAGATGCTCTCTGCACCCTCACCCTCTTCGTCAACGTCGTTAGCGAATACGTAGCTGAAGAGAGGAGAGCCGTCCTCCTTGAGCTTGATGTTGATATCGAGATAGAGAGTCTTGCCGTTGAATGAGCTTGCCTCGTTCTCCACCTTGCATACCAAGCCGTTACCGAAAATCATCTTGCCCATGCCATAGTCGCTCATATCAACCTCCTGGATTGTGCCACGGAATGTGAGGTCGCATGTCTCGTTCTCAGAAACAGGATAAGCCACGAAGGTTACGGCCACGTCACCGTTAGCATACTTGTCGAATCTTACGTCCTTGTTCTCATAAACAGTCTCGTTAGACAAGTTTGCGTCGTGGTCAACAGTAAGGTTAGAGGTGTAAGTCTTTGTGCCTACAATCTCGTCCGGCTTCTCAATCTCTACGCCGTACTGACCAACGTAGTAGATGCCATCTTCAGAACCGAACTCGTATGTGAACTCCATCTTGTCGGCTGAGTATGATGAGATGTTGATAAAGAGAGAAATCTCCTTGCCATAGAATGCGCTGGTCTCATCCTCAATAGGAGTCATTGCCAAGTCCTCGCCGTAGGTTACGGTGCCCACGCCTTCCTCTGTCATAGCAAGCTCTGCGATTACGCCACGGAATGTAAGGTCGCGTGTCTCTGTCTCAGAAATCGGGTATTCCTTGAATGTAACGGAAGACTCGCCGTTAGCATACTTGGTGAATACCACCTGCTTGTCTGCATAACCGGTCACCTCACCTGTCTGAGCGTCGTGTCCGACTGTAAGGTTGTCAGTGTAAGTCTTTGTCTCAACCACCTTGTTCGGATCTACATACTTGTCGCCGAAGACGAAAGTTACGGGAGCGTTGTTGAAGGTTGTGGCGATGGTCATATCCAGGCTTGCCTCAGAAGTCTCGTCAGCAGCCGGAGTAACCTTTGCTGTGAAGCTTGTGAGCGGAGCTGCGCCACCCTCAGAGATGCCAAGAATCATAGATACCTCTGAATTGATGTTGCTCCATGTGCCCTCAGTAGCTGTTGTTGTGTAGGTAACGACGCCAGTGGTCTCGTCAGTTGTGGCTGTTACGTCAGAAACTGTGAAGTCACCGATTCTGTTGTCGCCGACAACGATGTCCTTGTATACAACCTTGTAAGTGTTCTTGTCAACAGATGTCACCTCCACGGTCTTGTTCTCATAGTTCGTGGTTGTGCCATTGAATGAAGAGTAAGCCACGTCATTGTATGTCTTTGTCTCAGGTACGAACGGAGGAACGAGGTCTACAAGCTTGACGCTCTTGTAGAACGCGTTGCTGAACTGACTGTTCTCGCCTGAACCGAACTTCACCTCTGTAAGATCGAAGAGACCCTCGAGCTTGTCAGCAGCGATGACGCTTACGCCGTCAACGGTCAGACCGTCTGCCTTAGACACCTCAACAGTGATGTTGGTCTTGTCAGTTATGTTGACGTTTGTGTTGTTGTTGCCGTTAGAGCACTGATAGTATGCCTTGTAAGTGCCCTTGTCTGCATAGATATGGATGTTCTTCTCCCATACTGTAGCCTCAGGACCGAAGCCGAAGATTTCCTCAGTATTTGAAGAGTTGCAGTTAGTGGCATCGATGACAGCCTGGAACTTCTGGGTGTTCCAGTCAATAGGTGTAGAGACCACGAAGCCGGTGCCGTCAGCCTGATAGTTCTCAATCGGGAATGTGAGCGGAGCCACAGCGTCAGGATCAGAACCGATGATGAAGGTTGTGACATTGCTTGTGGCTGTGAGATAAATCTTCTCTGTTGACTCTTCGTCGGTATAGACAACTGCATAAATCTGATAGTCTGTGCCAGCGATGTTTACAGAGCCAGCGTAAGTGGTGCGACCCTTATTGTCTGTGCCCTTCTCTACGCCAGTAGCCTTATAGGTGTTGCCGCCGAATTCGAGAGACATGTTGTATGAGTCATCAGACATATAGTCAACGGTTACCTTGGCTGTGCCCATATCAGTAGGATCGCTACCGGCATAAGACATGGCTGCCTTATCGGTGAATTCCTTAGAGCTTTCTACAGTGGGACCTTCCGGTTTCGACTCAGCAACTGCTGTGCCCTGGAATGTCACGTGTGACAATTCGGCAAAATTTACGCCACAGTAGCGCATATAAAGGTCGATTGACTCGTTGGTGACAGTACCCTTAATCTGCTGCCAGTACATAGAAGACACAGCCGTACCTTCCACGTTAGCATCACCGGTGATTTCACCACGTGAGAAATTGCCGACGTTGAATGAGCCGTCAGCACCAACTTCACATTCATAAACGATGGTGTAATCGGGGAAAGCGAAGTCGTTGAAGGCGTTGCTCTTCACCTCGAACTTCAATCCACCATCTACTTTTGTCACCTTCATCTGACCTTCAGCCGTGCCATACGAGCCGAGCTTATCACCCCATGTGCCCTGGAAAGTGACACCCGTAGTAAGGTCTGCTGCCATTGCAACAACTGCGAGCATCAAGAAGGATAATAGAGATAAGACTTTCTTCATAATCAAATCCTTTCTTTTAGTTAGTTAATAAATTGTTATAAAGTAATTAAATGTAAAAATATTTCTTATGTTATACGATTATGCTATAAATGCCAATAGGTTTTCGGGCTTTTTGCAGCCTAACAATTGCAAAGATAGTGCAAAATATTAGCACAGCAAAGCATTATCGTTGATTTTTTATATAAAAAAGCCTGTCTTCATGTCTTCATGTCTAAAAAAACATGTACTTCATATCTCATGCAAATATCACACAAAAGGTAAGAATATGTTACAAAATAAAAATCTGTTTTAGAGATTTGTCTTGCTGTTTTTGTAAGGTTTTGTTGCGTTTGTGACACCCGAATTTATCAAAACAGCCTCTTTTGCACTCCAATAGTGCCACTATTGGTGTGTAAAAGAGGCGCTATTGCAACCCAAAGATGCATGTTTGCCCCATCTTTAAACTCTCTTTTTGTTTTTTGTTATAACATATCTATCTGTTCTTGTGTAAGTCCGGTATAACGCATAACCTTCTCTACAGATTCACCGTCTTCCAACATCATTTTGGCAGTTTGCATTTTTTGTTGGTCAGCACCCTCGGCTCTACCCTCAGCTCTACCCTCAGCTCTACCCTCGGCTCTACCCTCTGCTCTACCCTCTGCTCTACCTTCGGCTCTACCTTCTTGCAGTCCATCATCATATCCAGTCATGATGACGCTGCGCTGATAGCGTAAGTTCTCCATGTGTCTTACATAGTCGTTGCGTTCTGCAACGGACAGTTTGTCAACGTTAAGACAGTCTCTTGCGACTGCCAGTCCTGGGGCTTTGGGCTCATCCGTTATTTCTCCCGTCTTAAGGAAGGCTATCCATTCGTCAAGGTTGTTGACTGCCAGCTTGTCGAAATTGTCTACACAAAGCAGGTAATACTCGGGAAAGATGTCGCCAGCCTCACGCTTCGTTCTCTCTCCCTTCTTTATGTCATCTCCGAAGAACACTTCGCTCTGACGGTTGGAGAGGCGCAGTATGTCGTGCGGCTCATGCAGTCCGCTGAATACGGTCTTGCCATGATAGACATAATCTTTAGCCTGGCCGAGTGAGAAGTAAACGATGTTTATGGAGTATACTTTCCTTACCTTGTCGTAGTCATCGCCAAGGTTGATATAGTCAGTTATCACTTTAGACACACCATAGAGGATGCGATGGAAGTAAGTCAACTCTCGTGTGTTCTGTATCTCAAAGATGGTCAACTCTCCCTTCTCGTTTTCGGCAAGAATATCCACGCGGTTGAACTTATCGTTCTCAGACTGTTGGTTTGTCTCGCTTTCCAGAAAACGCTTGATGGTGAATTTCTCGTTCAGAAGAGAATACATCAATCCTTCCAACACGGCGTGGTTGGCCTTGTTGCGAAGCAGGCGTTTCATAGCCCAGTCGAATCGTATGTAATTTGCCATATATATTATAATGTAATTGAAAAGATATGATTACTATTGCAAACTTATAACTTTATATCCAATGTTGCAAGTGATTTGAAAGAAAAAACGATTCTTTTTCGGTCATGGATGTACACAAATCGTTCATAAACATACAAAATTATGACAATTATCAAAAATTGCTCTTTTGTGAACGATTTGTGTACTTGAGGTTTATGGCTTTTGTCTAACTTTGCAG
>OLPC01003228.1_pt1 | contig 11056 bp, 9 predicted proteins | sample 1672341 | NCBI WGS metagenome assembly OLPC01 (sample SAMEA3136673, study PRJEB25190) | human gut metagenome | reverse complement strand
CCTACTATGCAAAAGAATTGGCACGTTTCATTGATGAAGGGAGAATTGGATAATGGGAAGATCAGAAGAATTATTTGAACGTGCAGTAAAAAGAATTCCGGGCGGCGTCAACAGTCCGGTCAGAGCGTATGGTGCAATCGGAATGGCTCCGAGATTTATCAAACATGCAGATGGCTGTCACATTTATGATGTAGATGGCAATGAATACGTAGATTATATCGATTCCTGGGGGCCTATGATCCTCGGACATAATTTTCCACAGATCAGGGAAGCAGTAGTTGAAGCCTGCGCAGACGGTCTGAGCTTTGGATGTGCTACAGAGATAGAAGTAGAGATGGCGGAATTTATCTGTGAACATCTTCCGCATGTTGAGATGGTGCGTATGGTCAATTCCGGCACAGAGGCTGTCATGAGTGCAATTCGTGCGGCCAGGGGCTATACGGGACGTGATAAGATCATTAAATTTGCCGGCTGTTATCATGGACACAGTGATGCACTTCTGGTAAGCGCCGGATCCGGTGTTATGACAAGTGGAGTACCGGACAGTGCCGGTGTACCGAAAGGCTGCACACAGGATACGATGACTGCAGTTTATAATGATCTGGACAGCGTAAAAGCACTTCTGGAACAGGCACCGGGACAGGTGGCGGCGGTGATTGTGGAACCTGTTGCAGCCAATATGGGTGTGGTTCCGCCAAAGAAAGGTTTCCTGGAAGGTCTTCGCAGTCTCTGTACCGAGCACGGAACATTACTGATCTTTGATGAAGTTATTACAGGATTCCGTCTTGCATTTGGCGGAGCAGCAGAATATTTTGATGTGATACCGGATATGGTTACTTATGGTAAAATTATTGGTGCAGGTATGCCGGTTGGTGCATACGGCGGCAAAAAAGAAATCATGGAGATGGTTTCTCCGGCAGGCCCGGTTTACCAGGCAGGTACATTGAGTGGTAATCCGATTGCAATGGCTGCAGGTCTGACACAGCTGAAATATCTGTATGAACATCAGGAAGTTTATAAGGAACTGGAAGAAAAGGGCGAAAAACTTTATGATGGAATCGAACAGATTCTTAAAGAATATAAAAAGCCATACCATGTAAATCATGTTTCATCTTTAGGAAGCCTTTTCTTTACAGAAAATGAAGTGGTCGATTATACAAGTGCAAAAACATCCGATACAAAGGCATTTGCAGATTATTTTCTTGCAATGCTGAAATCAGGAATTCATCTGGCACCGTCTCAGTTTGAGGCAATGTTCCTTTCCACAGCGCATACAGATGCTGTGATTGAAAACACACTTTCTAAAGTACGAGAGTACTTTATGAAGTAAAGTATGTAAGAAAATACACATTCAACGTAGAATGTCAACTTGTTCTTATAAATGGAATGTGCTATAATTAGGACACCAAATGCGGATAGAGCTTTCGCACATATTCATCGAATTTTAGGAGGCAGTATAATGGGGAACAAGAAATATGTGGCTTATGTGGGAACATATACCCATGGCAACAGCAAAGGCATTCAGGTCTATGATGTAGATGTAGAGAACGGCAAACTGATCGAGCGAGGCGAAGTGAAGGTCAGCAATGCATCACACACAGCAGTTTCCAAAAACGGTAAGTTCCTGTATTCCATAGAGGATGAGGGTGTTGCGGTATTCCAGCGTGACGAGCATGGAGACCTCACCCGTATCAACAGTGTGGGAATTGATGGAATGAGAGGCTGTTTTCTTGCCACAGACGTAGACGGCAGATATTTGTATGTAGCAGGATATCATGATGGTAAGGTGACTGTTGTACATACGCATAAAGATGGAAGTCTTGGACGTATTATGGACGGCGTGTTCCATAAAGGACTTGGAAGTGTCGCTGAGCGTAACTTCCGTCCACATGTAAACTGCGTACGACCGACACCGGACAATAAATATCTCTGCGCAGTTGACAATGGTATTGATCAGGTCAAAATCTATCGTATCAATAAGAGACGTCACAAGCTTGAACTGGTTGATATTCTTCGTTGTCCGAGAGAGAGTGGACCGAGGATCATCCGTTTCAGTGCGGACGGCAAATATGCGTACATTTTGTTTGAATTGAGCAACGAGATTAAGGTATACAGGTATGATGGCAGCGGAGTCAATCCGGAATTTGAGCTTTTACAGAGTGCTTCCACACTGAGTAAAAAGCATGATAAAGATGCGATTCATAATGCAGCTTCCGGTCTGGCTCTTGCACCAGATGGCAAGCATCTGTTCTGTACAACTGCAGGAGAAAATACAGTTTCTATGTATGAGATTGATGCGGAAACAGGACTTCTCGAAAAGAAGTTTACACTGCCAATCAGTGGAGATTATCCGAAGGATCTTGTGATCTTTCCGGATAACCAGCATATTGCTGTCGCAAATCATGCAAGCAATACTATCACTACTTTCAAAGTTGACTATGACAATAACATCATCGTTATGAATGATAAACCCCATAAAGTTGAGACTCCAAACAGCATTCATATGTGGCCTGTACCTCAGGATTTTGAAGCTGTCAAGCCGTTATCTGATGAGGAAGATGATGAGCAGTAATAGTTTGTGATAAAATATCGATAATTTAAAAAGATCCCTCAGTTTTAAGCTGTGGGATCTTTTTATGGCTATTTTGAGTAAAATTCCTGAATTTTATCAAGTCTTGAAGTCATATTAGCAAATAATGCATCTGTAATGGTGAGGGCACACATGGATTCGACAACAACAACTGCTCTCGGGACAATGACAGGATCATGTCTGCCATGTATTTCAAGGGAAATCTGTTCACCCTGGCTGGTGACCGTCGGCTGAGGCTGACTGATTGAAGGTGTTGGCTTGATGTAGGCGCGAAGGATGATCTCGCTGCCGTCACTGATTCCGCCCATAATACCACCGGCATGATTGGAAGTTTTAGTTATCACGTTGTCTTTGATTAAAAATCCGTCGTTATCTTCTGAACCTTTCATATGAGCAACCTGAATACCATCACCAATCTCAACAGCTTTGACTGCACCGACAGACATGACTGCCTGAGAGAGCATGGCATCAAGCTTTTCAAAAACAGGATTTCCGAGACCGGCAGGGACACCGCCGATGCGGCATTCGATCACACCACCCGCGCTGTCCTGATTTTTCATACATTCCTCAAGATAAGTACCTGCCTTGACAGCAGCATCTGCATCCGGCATATAGAATGCATTGTTGTTTATTTCTTCAGGGTTATATTCTTTAATAGAGACCGGTCCGATAGATTTCGTGTAGGTGCAGAACGAAATACCCAATGATGCAAGGAGTCTGGATGCAACTGCACCGGAAGCAACACGTCCGATCGTTTCACGGCCTGAAGATCGTCCACCGCCACGGTAATCACGGAAGCCATATTTCGCATCAAAGGTATAATCTGCATGTCCCGGACGATAAGAATAAGCAATATTACCGTAGTCACGGGAGCGCTGGTCAGTGTTTCGCACCATCAGGGAAATCGGAGTTCCGGTTGTTTTTCCTTCGAAGACACCGGAGAGGATTTCTACGAGATCGCCCTCCTTACGTGCGGTTGTATAGCGGCTTTGTCCTGGTTTGCGTCTGTCCAGAAATTTCTGGATATCTTCTTCTGAGAGAGAAAGCCCCGCAGGACAGCCGTCAATGACTGCACCCAGAGCTTTTCCGTGGGATTCGCCCCATGTAGTTACGGTGAAATGTGAGCCGAAGCTGGATTTATTCATAAGTATTGAGTCCTCCCTTATTAACTGTAGTTAATCTTAACATATTAAATATAGAAAGTCTACAATTTGCACTATGTCACTTTAACGTATAAATTGAATGAAATTTTTGTAAATACAATTCAGTTGGAATTGACAAAAATTATACGGCATTTTATAATTGACCATATGACCCAAAAAGAGAGTGGAAGGGGAGTGTAATCGTGGTTAGAATGTTTCGGACATCAGACGGTGCCATTCATGAAATTCAGGAACCGCAGGATGGATGTTGGATTGCCCTTACAAATCCTACAGCAACAGAAATATTTGAAATATCTGAACAGTTCCAGATCGAAGTTGATGATCTGAGGGCTCCTTTGGATGAAGAAGAACGGTCACGTATTGAGGTGGAGGATACTTACACTCTGATTCTGGTTGATGTTCCTATGATCGAAGAGCGAAATGATAAAGACTGGTATGGTACGATCCCACTTGGTATTATTGTTACTGATAAAATGATCTTTACGGTATGCCTGGAGGATACACAGGTTCTGACACGTTTTATGGAGGGCCGTGTACGTAATTTCTTCACTTATATGAAGACACGTTTTATTCTGCAGATTCTTTACCGCAATGCCAGTATGTACCTGCGTTATCTGCGTATCATAGACAAAAAGAGTGAACAGGTGGAGGAGAAGCTCCATTTTTCACCACGAAATCAGGAACTGATAGAGTTACTTGAACTGGAGAAATCACTGGTATACTTTACGACTTCTCTGCGTTCGAATGAGGCTGTACTCGAGAAACTGATCAAGGTTGAAAGTATTAAGAAATATCCCGAAGATACGGAACTACTTGAAGATGTCATTATCGAGAACACACAGGCGATCGAGATGGCAAATATCTACAGTGGTATCCTGCGTAGTATGATGGATGCTTTTGCATCTGTTATCTCGAATAATCTGAACGATGTGATGAAGATACTGTCGGTGATCACGATTGTCATGAGTATTCCGACGATTATTTTCAGTGCCTATGGAATGAACCTTGCTCCGTCAGGTATGCCTTTTTCAAGCACAACACTGGGATTTGCAATCGTAATTCTGATTTCTATCGGTGCGAGTATTGTTGCGGCAATGTTCCTGTCCAAGAAAAAGTATTTTTGATTTATTTGGCAACAAATACAATTCATCTTTCCGGACTGTATAAATCAACAGAAAAAGGAGAAAAGTGTCTTATGAATTGGATCGATAAAATGGAACGTAAATTCAGGGGAAGAGGAATTCCGAACCTGACAGTCTATGTGATTATCTGTTATGTGGTTGGGTATCTGCTGAGTTATATGAATCCTTCGATGCTCAGTATGATGAGCCTTGATGTATCCAAGATTCTTCAGGGGCAGATCTGGAGACTTGTGACCTGGGTCATCTATCCGCCGAGTACCGGTAATTTCTTTTTGTTTGTAATTTCTATTTTGTTTTTCTATTATCCGGTAGGTACGTCACTGGAACGTACATGGGGCAGTTTTCGTTATACCCTGTATATTTTTTCAGGACTTTTGTTTGTGCTGATCGCAGCATTTATTACCTATTTCATTACAGGTGGTTTTGTAGTGATCGATGGTATGACCTATATGATTGGCGGAGGCGTGTTTACGACTTATTATGTCAGTCTTTCCGTCTTCCTGGCATATGCGATGAGTTATCCGGATATGCAGATTTTGTTATGGTTTGTGATTCCGATCAAGATGAAATGGATGGCAGGTGTGTACGGCGCAATTATTCTGTACAACATGATCTCCTATATCCGTGTCGGATTGTGGGTGATGGCAGTGCCGATACTTGCATCACTGCTTAACTTTATTCTGTTTTTCTTCAGCACAAGGAATATGCAGCGTTATAACCCGAAAGAAGTGCATCGCCGCAGAGAATTTAAGAAAGCCATGGCACAGAGTCGGGTGAATCCGGCAACAGGAGGAATTACAAAACACAAATGTGCAATTTGTGGACGCACAGAAAAGGATGATCCGAATCTGGAATTCCGTTTCTGTTCAAAATGTAATGGCAATTATGAATATTGTCAGGATCATCTGTTTACACATCAGCATGTGAAATAATGCTATACGAGGAGATAAATATTATGAAAAAAAAGCCGTTTGTAACCTTAGACAAGCTGAAAGAAATTTCAGCACAGTATCCGACACCATTTCATCTCTACGATGAAAAGGGAATCCGCGAAAATGCAAAGGCCTTAAAGGAGGCATTCGCATGGAACAAAGGATTTAAAGAATTTTTTGCCGTAAAAGCAACCCCGAATCCGTATCTGATTCAGATTCTTCAGGAGTATGGCTGCGGCTGTGACTGTTCTTCCATGACAGAACTGATGCTTTCCAAGGCAATCGGCTGTAAAAAAGGCGATATCATGTTCTCTTCCAACGATACTCCGGAAGAGGAATTCCGCTATGCAGATGAGATCGGTGGAATCATCAATCTTGACGACATCACACATATCGAGGCGGTAGAGCGTGCAGTGGGAAAAATTCCAAAAACCATCAGCTGCCGTTATAATCCGGGTGGTGTGTTCAAGATCAGCAATGATATTATGGACAATCCCGGGGATGCAAAATACGGAATGACAACAGAGCAGATTTTTGAAGCCTTCCGTATCCTCAAATCCAAAGGAGCAGAGAAGTTTGGTATTCATGCATTCCTGGCAAGCAATACTGTCACAAATGAATATTATCCGATGCTTGCGAAGGTAATGTTTGAACTGGCAGTGAAGCTTCAGAAAGAGACAGGGGCAAAGGTTGCATTTATTAATCTTTCTGGAGGAATTGGTATTCCATACAGACCGGATCAGACTCCGAATGATATCCGTGTGATCGGAGAAGGAGTCCGCAAGGTATATGAGGAAGTTCTTGTTCCGGCAGGAATGGGTGATGTTGCCATCTACACAGAGCTTGGACGATTTATGATGGGACCATATGGCTGCCTGGTAACAAAGGCAATCCACGAAAAACATACACACAAAGAATACGTAGGGGTAGATGCGTGTGCGGTAAACCTGATGCGGCCGGCTATGTATGGTGCTTATCATCACATCACTGTCATGGGTAAAGAAGACAAGCCGTGTGATCATCTTTATGATATTACAGGATCTCTTTGTGAAAATAACGATAAATTTGCAATTGACCGCTATCTTCCGGAGATTGGGATGGGAGATCTGCTTGTGATCCATGACACAGGAGCACATGGATTTGCTATGGGCTACAACTACAATGGTAAACTCAAATCAGCAGAGATTCTTCTGCATGAGGACGGCAGTTTCGAGATGATCCGAAGAGCAGAAACCCCAAGAGATTATTTTGCGACCTTCGACAGCTTCCCGATTTATGAGAAGCTTTTGCAGGACGAAGATAAATTGTACAAATAATTAAAAAACACTTGCTAAGAACCGGAAATTATGATAATATAATTCTCGGTTCATGTGCCGCTGTGGCGGAATTGGCAGACGCACTTGACTCAAAATCAAGCGGGAAACCGTGCCGGTTCGAGTCCGGCCAGCGGCATAAGGGTTCTCTGGTTTACAGAGGATCCTTTTTTGTATTTAATTGAACAGGCTATATACAGAGCTTTATGAAAAGTTTATAATATTTCATTTTATTTCACAGAAAGAACATTGAATATGTACCATAAAAATGGTATGGTACATGACATAAATGATTTTGGAGGAAACATATAAATGAAGTTTAATCGCAAAAAGCCAGAAAAGATACCAATGTATGTCTATTACATTATTGCAGGTATTATTATTATTATTTTGAATATGCTTGTGGTTCCGGCTGTACAGGAAAGAAGTGTGCAGAAGACCGATTATTCTACTTTTATTGAAAATGTGGAGAAAGGCAACGTCACCAAAGCAACTGTAGAAGAAAGTTATATTTATTATGAAATGAAAGCTGACGATACAGATGGAACTGTTTTATGCAAGACAGTCAAGATGGATGATGCTGATCTGGTCAATCGTCTGCTGGATGCGGGTGTAACTATGGATGAAGTTCTTCCGGAAAGTCCATCAATCCTTATGACACTTCTTTTGAGCTATATCGTTCCGATCGTAATCTTTATCTTTATCGGACGCTGGCTGAGTAAGAAGATGATGTCCTCTATGGGCGGAGGCCCTGGTGGGGCAATGTCTTTCGGAAAGAGCAATGCAAAGGTTTATGTAAAATCCTCCACAGGAATTAAATTTTCCGATGTTGCCGGAGAAGACGAGGCGAAGGAGCTTCTTACTGAAATCGTAGATTATCTGCACAATCCTCAGAAATATACAGAGATTGGTGCGTCTATGCCGAAGGGAGCTCTGCTTGTGGGGCCACCTGGTACAGGTAAGACACTTCTTGCAAAAGCAGTTGCAGGTGAGGCGGAAGTTCCGTTTTTTTCAATCTCCGGTTCTGAATTCGTAGAAATGTTTGTCGGTATGGGTGCTGCGAAAGTACGAGATCTTTTCAAACAGGCAAATGAGAAGGCTCCGTGTATTGTATTTATTGATGAGATTGATACAATTGGTAAGAAACGTGACGGTGCCGGTTTTACAGGCGGAAATGACGAGAGAGAGCAGACCCTGAACCAGCTCCTTACAGAAATGGATGGATTTGATGGATCCAAAGGCGTGGTAATTCTTGCGGCAACAAACCGTCCGGATTCTCTTGACCCTGCACTTCTTCGTCCGGGACGTTTTGACAGAAGGATCCCGGTTGAGCTTCCGGATCTTCAGGGGCGTGAGGAAATCCTGAAGGTTCATGCCAAGAAGATCAAAATTGCGGATACAGTCCGGTTTGATGAAATTGCCAAGGCGGCAGTCGGTGCCTCCGGTGCGGAGCTTGCCAATATTGTCAACGAGGCAGCTCTCCGTGCAGTCCGCGACGGACGGAAATTTGCCACACAGGCGGATTTTGAAGAAAGCATCGAAGTTGTTATTGCCGGATATCAGAAAAAGAACCGTGTACTTTCCAATAAGGAAAAGCTGATCGTTTCCTATCATGAGGTTGGTCATGCACTGGTTGCTGCCAAGCAGACAGATTCTGCACCGGTCCATAAGATCACGATCATTCCACGTACCTCCGGTGCACTGGGATATACCATGCAGGTAGATGAGCAGGAACATTTCCTGATGACTAAGGAAGAACTGGAGAATAAGATCGCTACATTTACAGGCGGCCGTGCAGCGGAAGAGCTGATCTTCCATTCCATTACTACCGGTGCCTCCAATGATATTGAGCAGGCGACTAAGATTGCCAGAGCGATGATCAGCAGGTATGGTATGAGTGATGATTTTGACATGGTTGCCATGGAAAATGTAAGCAATCAGTATCTTGGCGGAGATGCAAGTCTAACCTGTTCCTTTGAGACGCAGACGCTTTTGGATAAGAAGGTTGTGGAGCTTGTAAGACGGGAGCATGAAAAGGCTACGAAGATCCTGACAGATAACATCGGAAAGCTCCATGAGATTGCCAAGTATCTGTATGAGCATGAGACGATCACCGGTGAGGAGTTTATGAAGATCTTGAATGAAGCGCCGGTGGAGATTGAGAATACACAGGAAAATTAAATATGTTGGCGGGAGGGACGCCGAAGGGAATACTTCTGTAAGGTCTTCGGCTTCCGTTGGGCGTTAGTTCTAAGGCCCTGAAAATCTGCTAAAACCATTAAAAAAAGTTCGGAACTCGCGGCTTGTTGCCGCTCAGACAGCCGAACTTTTTTTTATAACGCAGATTTCCAGAACCTAAGGACTAGCAGCCCTCCTCCAGAGACAGAGCCATACAGAAGTATTCCCTCCGGCTGTGCTCTGGCCATGTGGATTGCTTCTGACTAGTCTTTACCATATTTCCGGGTGTACCTTGGAACAGGTGAGTGCCAGACTTCCGGGGCCGATGTGGCAGGAGACGCTCAGGGAGAGAGGGAAGATGTTGACTTCACCGATATTCGGGAAGGTGGTGAGGACTTCTTTTTGGAATTCTTCGGCTGCTTCCAGGTTGTGGGAGTGGATGACATCCAGGTTGATCTTTTCTCCAAAGCGGTCTGCAATGTCATCTTTGATGGCTTTAGTCATAGTGTTTTTTGCCTGGGTCATGGTGCGGGCCTTGGAGAAGGCGTCCAGCTTTTCGCCCTGGATCTGCAGAACCGGTTTCAGACGGAGCATGGTTCCGATGGCTGCAGCTGCAGGAGTGATGCGGCCGCCCTGTTTCAGGTACTTCAGAGTAGCTACAGTGATATAGATGCTGGAGTCGAAGCGGGTTTCTTCCAGCCAAGTTCCAATCTCATCGGCAGAGAGACCGTTTTTAGCCTGCTGGATAGCCTCGATGGCAGAGTAACGTAAGGTTCCGGAGATCCTCTGGTTGTTTACGACACGTACACGGCCATCATAGTCTTCTGCAAGCATGCGGGCAGTCTGCATGGAACTGGAGAGACCGCTGGACATGGGGATATGTACGATCTCGTCGTAGTCTTTGAGCAGCTTGTCCCAGAGGGTAGTGACGGATTCCGGTGTGGGCTGGGATGTGGAAACTTTGCAGCCTGGATTTTGTTCAAGATGCTGAAAGAACTCTGATTGGTTCATGTCAATGTCTTCCAGATATTCCTTATCATCTATAAAAAACGGCATTGGAAGCATGTAGATGCCAAGGTCTTTTACCTGAGCGGGAGACATGCCGCAGTTACTGTCTGTAACGATTGCTATAGATTTCATAATGGTGATCCTCCTTGCCTGGATTTTCATATTTGGTCAGTTTTTCTGTTTTCTGACCGGGATATCTCAAGTATACCACAGGAAACCGCCCTTGTCATTCAACGTTTAATTCGCTATAATGATATAATATTCTGGGAAATATTTCCCCAGTCTGGGGCAAATTGTGAAGCGGGATCTCAGAAGAGGCTTATCATATGGGAGAATCCGCTGCTTTGAAAGAGAGGGAAAATATGAACTGTCGTATTGCAGAGGGAATGGTTAATAAATATATCGATCATACGTTGCCGTTGAATGATCTGGAGGATTTTCTAGAGCATATTGAGAAGTGTTCCTCCTGCTACGATGAGCTTGCCACATATTTCATTGTACATAAGGCCATGCAGCAGCTGGATGAGAAACAGGAAGATACTGTTCTGGATTTTAAGGAGCTTCTGGAAGAGGATATCCGAAAATCCAGAAGGTATATCCGAAAAAAGAAATTTCACAGAGCGATCGCTGCAGTGGTAGTCTGCGTTCTGATCGCGGCACTGGTGGTCTTTCTTGTTTTTGTGATCCTGGAACTGAAGGAGGGAATTTAATTTTGAGTGAAAAAATATTA
>OLPC01003222.1_pt1 | contig 11073 bp, 10 predicted proteins | sample 1672341 | NCBI WGS metagenome assembly OLPC01 (sample SAMEA3136673, study PRJEB25190) | human gut metagenome | reverse complement strand
TGGTGCTTCTATTTCATTTGCCAGGGTATGCTCTGTTAATTCTGACATCAATTTCAACTTTTTATTGATCAGCGGCCGCATACAGTTAGGAACATGTTCCTGATGCGCTCTGTGGATCGTTACACATTCCTTACAATTTCCATGGTAGCGACAGGCTTTCAAGCAAGGACAGTGATCTTTATCTTTGTATTCCTTACGAAATTCTGCTGCAAATTCTTCTTGCAGTCTCAGCCCTTCGGCACGGTTTCCTTTATGAAATTCTGCCATTGCATCCAGTTCTTTTTGGTTTTCTTCAATCTTCATATTACTAAAATTCCTTTCCTTTTTCATGATTAATTTCTGTAATCATTTTTATCTGGAAGCATATTTTCCATTTCCAATTTTTTTAACATTAATGTCTATTTCAGGCATTTGATATTTTACCTTACGCTGCGTCCGTTTCGGATTTCTTTTGGTATCTTTTACAACAGCTTTAACAGCAGGACTGAATTTCAAACTGAAGAGCAAAAACTCTGTCAATATATTATAGCACAAAATGAAAGTGGCATGAAGAACTGATTGAAATGTTTCTGGTTTTTCTAACTTTATAAAAATAGTTGACAAATAATAAATACCACTCTATAATCGTTCTAAAAAGAACGATATGGAGGAAAAAATGTATTTTTGGGATAAGCATAAAACAATAATAAGTTATTATGAGTTGCTTTCAGGCGCGGTATGTGATCGGTATGAGTTAACACAGATGGAATATGACATACTTATGTTCTTGCATAATAATCCGCAGAATAATACTGCAGCAGAAATCGTAAAGATTAGAAAATCAACAAAATCTCATGTGTCCACTTCGTTGAAAACCTTGGAAAACAAAGGGCTTGTTGAAAGGAAACAAAGTAAAGAGAATAAAAAGCATATTGAGATTTTTTTGCTGGATAAGGCAGAGCTAATTGTGGAAGCAGGATTAAATGCACAAAAAGAGTTTGCGAAAAATGTTTTAAGTGGAATGACAGAAGAAGAAAAGCATATGTGTATGAAGGTATTTGATAAAATCTGTAATAATGCAGAAAAATGTTTGCGGGAGCATAAGGAGAAGGCAAATGAAAACTAAGTTTTAATTGAAAAGGAGCAGGATTTATAATGAAAGAGAACAGTTGCAAACCACAGATGCCAGATGTGATGGAAGCAATATTTGATGCAGCGTATTTGCTTTTTGATCTGGTTGCAGCAATTTTATTTTTTACATTTTCAAAGGGAAATGTGTTGTTTATTCTTTATGGAATATTGACATTGACACTTTGTGGAGGAGATGCTTTTCATCTGGTACCAAGAATTATCCGGGCAGTGCATGGAAGTAATGATAAAATAAAGAGACAGTTAGGGATTGGATTGCAAGTATCATCTATCACAATGACAGTATTTTATATTATGTTGATGTATATCTGGAAATTAACATTCCCAGAATTAAAAATACCAGTCATCATTGAAGCTATCGTATGGATATCGGCAATCGTTAGAATTGTGATATGCATATTTCCACAGAATAACTGGTGTACGGATGAAGGCAATATGAAATTATCTATTATTAGAAATGCAGTCTTTGCAGTGACTGGCGTAGGAGTAATTATCCTGTATATCATATCAGGAAATACTTATGGATATCATATGACAAGAATGGTTGCAGCTATCATAATTTCTTTTGGCTGTTATCTTCCGGTAACTTTATTTAGTAAAACAAAACCAAAGGTTGGATTATTAATGATTCCAAAGACTTGTGTATATATGTGGATTATTGCAATGGGACTTCAGCTTTTATTTTAACAAAATATAGCAAGAATGCCTCTTCCTCTACAGGTGGGAGCAAGTTACTTGATTGTGGATTTAGGAGAGCCGGGGAACCGACTCTCTTTTTGGGAGTATAGTTGCACTGGTGTGGAAAAAAATGTATACTTGTAACAGAAGCGGGAAAGCAATAATTGAGATAATATGGAAGGACAACAATTTTATGAATGACGAGAGATATCTGGAATTATTAGCGGAGAAATATCCGACAGAACAGGCTGTCAGCAGGGAAATTATCAACCTGACGGCAATATTAAGTCTGCCAAAAGGAACAGAACATTTTATGAGCGATCTTCATGGCGAATATGAAGCGTTCTGCCATATTTTAAATAACTGTTCCGGTGTTATCCGGGAAAAAGTAGACCTGCTGTTCGGTGAGACACTTTCTGATTTTGACCGCGAGGAAATCTGTACATTGATCTATTATCCGGTGGAGAAGCTGGAACTTGTGCGGAAAGAAGGAAAGAATAATGAGGAGTGGTATCGCGCGACACTTGGAGAACTAATTGATATCGCGCGGCTTCTTTCTTCAAAATACACACGTTCTAAAGTTCGTAAGGCAATGCCGAAAGAGTATGCATATATTTTAGATGAGCTGATTCATGTACAGAAAGATGAAGATGATAATCAGGTAGTTTATCACAGAAATATTCTAGATACGCTTCTGGAACTTGACAATGCAGATGAATTTATTGAAGTGCTGGCAGGACTGATCAAACGTCTTGCAGTAGATCATTTACATATTGTGGGAGATATATTTGATCGTGGTGCATGTGCAGACCGGATCATGGATCTTCTGATGCAATATCACTCCCTGGATATTGAGTGGGGGAACCATGATATTCTCTGGATGGGAGCGGCAGCGGGAAGCAAGGCATGCATTGCAACGGTTGTCCGAAATAACCTGAAATATAATAATACGAAGATTCTTGAGAATAGTTATGGAATCAGTCTGCGGAATCTGGCTCTTTTTGCAGAAAAGATATATCCGGGCGAGGAACCAATGAAAGCTGCATTAAAAGCGATTTCTGTCATGCTTTTTAAGTTGGAAGGACAGGTAATCTTAAGAAATCCGGATTACAATATGACAGACAAACTGCTTCTTCACAAAGTAAATGTGGAAAAGCAGACAGTAGAAATTGATGGAACTGAACATGCAATTAAAGAAGAGGCATTTCCGACAGTGAATTTTGATTCGGGCGATATAGAAGATGTTTATCAGTTGTCTGAGGAAGAAGAACAGGTGATGGAAGGGCTTCGTATGGCATTTGTGAACAGCATACGTCTCAGACAGCATATTGAATTTCTGTATCAGAAGGGAAGTATGTATCGCATTTTTAATGGGAATCTGCTCTATCATGGCTGTGTGCCATTAGATGAAAGTGGTAATCTGGAAGGCGTTGCATTTGGCAAGAAGAGATATCATGGAAGAGAGTATCTGGATTACGCGGAGAGAATTGCCAGACGGGCGTGGTCAAAAGATGCCAGACAAAAAGACCGTGATTTTATGTGGTATCTCTGGTGTGGAAGAAAATCCCCTCTTTCCGGAAGAAATATTAAGACATTTGAGCGGACTTATGTACTGGATGAAAATACGTGGGTTGAACAATCAAATCCATATTATAAATTCTATCATGAGGAGAAAGTCTGTAATATGATTCTTCATGAATTTGGATTGTATTCCGAGAGCTCTCATATTATCAATGGACATACGCCAGTCAGAACATCAAAGGGAGAACATCCGGTACGGGCCAATGGGAAACTGCTTGTCATTGATGGAGGCTTCTGTAAGAGTTATCATAAGACGACTGGAATAGCAGGATATACGTTAATATTTAACTCGCATGGAATCCGAATCAAATCACATCAGCCATTTCAGAGTGTCTATGCGGCTTTGACAGAGAATAAGGATATCGAATCTAAATCAGAACTGGTGGAGACAGAGAGTGAACGACTGATGGTGCGCAATACGGACAATGGTAAGAAAATCAAAGAAGATATTGAAGGATTAAAGATGTTACTGCGTGCTTACCGAAGTGGAGATTTTGATGTATAGAGAGTTGAAACACAGATTGGAAATATAGATTAAAAATATAGAGGACAGTATCTTATTGTAAGTCATGATTTGACAAAAGTAGTTGGCGTGAGATAGAATAAGAAACAGAATGTAGAGGCATTCTTGAATTCGCCAGAACGGTGAAATATAACAGCAGAGTCCCATGAAGATTTGAGAATGGAGGCGGAGTGGAGTAATGAAGGAAAAGATTATACAGGGCGGTATTGTGAACGGCGTTAAGATGCTGGTATGTCCGACTTGGGAAGAGGATTTTCAGACTGAGATCCATAAGACCGGAGGCTGTCTTAGAATCAGCATGAATTATTCGGCTGTAGATGTTTCTTATTGGAAAGAATTGGAAGAGATAGCTGAGAGATACGGATATGATCTGGATGAGGAAGCCAAAGAGATTATAAATGAATATGTAAAAAAATATGAACAGTTCGATGATATGATCTGGATGAGTGGAGAGACTGAAATTGGGTTCGAGACTTTTTGCCGGGCACTTGCAAAAAAAGCAGGGATATCACCGCGTCAGGCAAAAGAATATGTTGTGTCAAATCTGCATAATCTGGAGCATGAAGAAGCAGTAGATGCATTGCTTCTGGCTTTGCAGATCATAAAATCAGAAAATGGACTGGAAGGGACACAGTGGAACAAACCGACCTGTGATTTTCTGAAGAAGGAATTTGAAAAGATGCTCGGACTAAACGACGGGCAGGAAAACGCATGATACATCAGATAGCAGCAACGCTGCTACTTATGATAGTATTTGGAACTTTATATGGTGCCCTTCGGGATCGCTACCCGAAGTATTTAAAGCGTCAGCAACCTGTATGGCGGTCTGGAATTGTGGAAGCGGTCTGGCAGAGGGAAAACAGGGATTTTCAGACTGGATGATATTTGTCGGTCTTTTGTTCTGCGTGCTTGCAGATGTGCTTTTAGAATTGGAATTTTTATGGGGAGTCGTTACATTTGGTATTGCACATTTTTGTTTTATTGCAGGAATTTACAGGATAGAAGGGATTCAAATTGGCAGTATTCTGGGAATACTTGGAATCTACGGCGTGTTTCTTATGATTTTTCATAAAGGATTGCCGAAACTTGGGAAATTAAAGATTCCTGTACTTTTCTATGCAGCGGTCTTAAGTTCTATGGTATCTATGGCAGTTAGTGCAGCGGTTATTGTACCAGGAAGAAGCAGATATTTTCTGGCAGCAGGCGCCTGTGCATTTCTTATATCAGATAGCCTGATTGCAGTAAGAACTATTGAGAAAAAGCAGAGTCTTCTGATGGGTGCTGTGTTACTCATATTGTATTATGGTGCAGTTTATATGATGGGGATGTCAGTCTATATGCGCTAATCCTTGCAGTAACAATGTTGGAGAATTTTTGAATAATTAGGATGATATAAATTATTAAGAGCGCTTCATCAATTTTTTTGTTTTGATGAAGCGCTCTTAATTTCTCTCTTCTGAGTACATTGGACTCTACCTTTCGGTTGATAACCTGTCCTTTCTTTTTATTATGGGGTGTTTCTTTTATGTTCCTGGTGGTTTATCCTCCTTTCGGATTTCTAGTTTTTTTATTTTTAATTTCTTCTTTTGTTTGACTATAATATATCACTTAATAATGAAAATGTCAATATAAAAATTGAAAATAATAAAAATAAAATCATAATATCAGATAATAGTGAAATTCAGATTGAAAATAATAGATTTTATTAATGGGAATAAGACATTGAAACAAGAATGTCGAGGTTATTATTGAAGAGATAAATAAAATACGAAAAGGTCAATAGAAGAATTTATGCAATATTTATAGAAAATATGCTATAATAATTTGAATTGCGCAAGGAGGAAGAGAGATGAAACCAAAGAATGCAGTTATGTTGTTACTGACTTCTCTGATTTGGGGAACCGCATTTGTTGCTCAAAGCGTAGGAATGGACTTTCTTGAACCATTTACATTTAACGGAGTGCGAAGCTTTATTGGAGGAGTGACGCTTTTGCCGTGTATCTGGTTGTTGGAAAAGATGAATGGGAAACCGGAAGTGGACGGAACAAGAAAAGATCTGATTCAGGGAGGAATTGCCTGTGGTTTGCTTTTATTTGCAGCAAGCAGCCTCCAACAGATGGGGATTCAGTACACAACAGCAGGAAAGGCGGGATTTATTACCGCATTTTATATTGTGTTTGTTCCGGTTCTTGGGATATTTCTAAAGAAAGCAGCAGGTTGGAAAGTGTGGATGTCAGTATTTCTGGCACTGATAGGGCTGTATTTCTTATGTATTAAAGAAGGATTTTCAATTGGCAAGGGCGACATTATGATTTTTGCCTGTGCATTGGTTTTTGCAGTACATATTCTGGTGATTGATTATTATTCACCAAAAGTAGATGGTGTGAAAATGTCATGTATCCAGTTCTTTGTGTGTGGAATTGCATCACTGCCGTTTATGTTCCTGACAGAAACGCCGCAAATTGGAAATATATTAGATGCCCGGATGCCGATTTTATATGCGGGAGTCATGTCCTGTGGGGTGGCATATACATTACAAATTCTCGGACAGAAGCATGCGAATCCGGCGATTGCATCACTGCTTTTAAGTATGGAATCTTGTTTTTCTGTACTTTCCGGCTGGATAATATTAGGAGAAACACTGTCAGCGAGAGAAGGAATAGGCTGTGTGTTGATGTTTGTGGCAATTATACTTGCACAGCTTCCGGACAAGAGAGAAAAATTAAAAAATGGGCAGGCATAAAAGGATTATGTAAATACAAAAGACAGGAGAGAGAAAATGAGATTCGTAATTCAGAGAGTGTTAGAAAGTGAAGTAAAGGTAGACGGAGAGAGCCTTGGGAAAATTGGGAAAGGATTTATGGTTTTGATCGGAGTCAGCAATGATGATACAAAAGAAGTGGCTGACAAGATGGTAAAGAAAATGTTAGGACTTCGTATTTTTGAAGATGAACAGGGAAAAACCAATCTGTCACTGGATGCAGTAGGAGGAGAACTTCTTCTCATCTCTCAGTTTACATTATATGCAAACTGCAAGAGAGGAAACCGGCCAAGCTTCATCGAAGCCGGAGCACCGGATATGGCCTCGGAAATGTATGAATACATTATTGAAAAATGCAAGGAACAGGTAGAGGTTGTAGAAAGGGGAAGATTCGGAGCGGATATGAAAGTCAGTCTTATTAATGACGGACCATTTACAATCGTGTTAGATTCTGAAACTTTATAAAATATAATCCTTGAATGCCAACAGGGCCGGGACGCAGTACATTTGTAATTATGTATTATGTTCCGGTCCTGTTAATATATCAGCTGGGAGATGAATCCTGGATATGATCCCATCATGGATAATTATAAAAAAATAATAAATCCTATTGACATTTACATTCAAAGTGATTATTCTAACCGTTAGGCATTTAATAATTAGTCGTCTAATTATTAAAAAATGAATTGATTTTACAAAAAAGTTCAAAACAAATAAAAAGAACTTTGAATTGGGAGGTGAGAAAACTGTGAATGATAAATGGATGGAATCTGGATTTATGTTGATTCAGCAGGTGGCGCATCTTGCTAAATACCAGACTTTGAAAGAGATGGAATCCTGCGGATTAAAACCAAATCAGGCAGGAATATTGGTTGTGTTGCGAAGTGAAGGCGGATTATCCCAAAAAGAGCTTGCTAAGCGCATGGGAGTGACGCCACCGTCTATGACAGCGGCGCTGAAAAAAATGGAAAAACAAGGATATGTTCTGCGGGAGCAGGATGAGAAAGACCAGCGGATTACGAGGATTCGAATATCTGATCAGGGAATTGAGTGTCTGAATGGATTTCAGCATATGATGCGAAATCTGGAGAAAAGGCTGTATGAAGGTATTTCTGCAGAAGAACGGCAGGAAATGAAGGAGACGCTTTTAAAAATGAGAGAAAATGTGCTCAGGTACAAAGAGTTTCAAGGAATGGATATGTGTGAGATCATGGAGAAGACCAGACCGCCGAAAATGCCGGAAAAATCGATTTAATAGAAAAGAAAAATTTCATTTATTATAGTAATAACGAGAAAGGATAAGACAGCTTATGAGAAAATTATTTCAGTTTTTAAAGCCATATGCACCACGGGTACTTCTGATATTATGTGTCCTTGTCGTGCAGGCTTACTGTGATCTGTCTCTGCCGACCTATACTTCGAATATTGTAAATGTAGGAATTCAGCAGAGCGGTATCGATGAGGAAATTCCGGAGAATATTTCTGAAGAAGAAATGAACCGGCTGCTATTGTTTGTGTCGGAGGACGACAGGCAGGATATTCAAGATGCATATGAAAAAAGTAGTGAAAGCTTTGATTACGATGGAGAAGTGCTGACACTGAAAGATTCAGTGAAATCAGATAATGAAAAGCTTGATGCACTTACAGAAGAGATGAAACTTCCGATGATGCTGACTGCCGGATTTGAGAATGGCAGTGATACAACAAAGCAGATGGAAGGCCAGTTAAAAGAGCAGATGAGTCAGGTGCCGGGAATCGAGAAGATGTCAGTGTTTGATATATTTGGCATGATGAACGATACGCAGAGAGCTGCAATTGTTGATAAGATTACAAAGCAGATGGATAAAATGCCGGATTCCATTCTGGATCAGACAGCAATTTCTTATGTGAAATCCACGTACGAACAGATTGGTATGGATACCGGACATATGAGTACGGTGTATATTTTAAAAACAGGCGCAAAGATGCTGGGACTTGCAGCACTTGGTATGGCAGCAAGTATTCTTGCCTGTCTTATGGCATCAAGAGTTGGATCTAAGGTCGGACGTGGACTCAGACGTGATACCTTCCGCAAAGTCATTGGGTTTTCAAATGCAGAGTTTGACAAATTCTCGACCGCATCATTAATTACAAGAAGTACCAATGATATTCAGCAGATTCAGCTTCTGACAGTCATGATTCTTCGTATAGTGCTGTATGCACCGATCATGGCAATCGGAGGAATTTTGAAAGTATCTAAGACAAATGTGGATATGTTCTGGATCATAGGCCTGGCGGTGTTGCTTATTGTTATGGTTGTGGCAGTACTTTTCATTGTAGTTATGCCGAAATTCAAAATCGTACAGAACATGGTAGATAAACTGAATCTGGTCAGCCGAGAGATTCTGACCGGACTTCCGGTTATCCGTGCATTCCATACAGAGAAACATGAGGAAGAACGTTTTGACAAGGCAAATAAAGACCTGACAAAATTGAACTTATTTGTCAACCGTGCCATGACATTTATGATGCCGACTATGATGCTTGTGATGAATGGTATTACCGTTCTGATCGTGTGGGTCGGTGGACACAGTATTAATGACGGAGCAATGCAGGTCGGAGATATGATGGCATTTATCCAGTATGCAATGCAGATTATTATGTCATTCCTTATGATCTGTATGATTTCGGTTATGCTTCCAAGAGCAGCAGTTTCTGCAGAGCGTGTGGATGAAGTCTTGAAGAGCGAGACAAAAATCCATGATCCAAAGGAGCCAAAGACACTTCCTAAAAACGGCAAAGGCGAAGTTGCATTTGAACATGTATCCTTCCACTATCCGGGAGCAGAAGAAGATGTACTGCATGACATTACATTTACCGCAAAACCGGGAGAAACGACAGCATTTATCGGAAGTACCGGATGTGGTAAATCTACACTGGTCAACCTGATCCCGCGATTCTATGATGTGACAGAAGGAAAGATTACGATTGACGGACAGGATGTAAGAGATCTGACACAGCATGAATTACGTGAGAAACTGGGATATGTTCCACAGAAAGGAGTGTTGTTCTCAGGAAATATTGCTTCTAATATTATGTTCGGTAATCCGGCTGGAAGTGAGCAGGAGATGACAGAGGCGGCTCAGATTGCACAGGCTGTCGAATTTATCGACACGAAGCCGGAACGCTACAAGAGCCCAATCTCACAGGGAGGTGCCAATGTTTCCGGTGGACAAAAGCAGAGACTTTCCATCGCGAGAGCCATAGCAAAACACCCGGATGTATACATTTTTGATGACAGCTTTTCTGCGCTGGATTACAAGACAGATACAGTTCTAAGAAGCGCATTAAAAGAAAAGACAACAGACAGTGTCGTTCTGATCGTGGCCCAAAGAATCAGTACAATTCTTCATGCAGAGCAGATCATTGTTTTGGATGATGGTAAGATCGTTGGAAAAGGAACGCATGAAGAGCTTCTGAAAACTTGTGATGCCTACTATCAGATTGCAGCGTCCCAGTTGTCGGAGAGCGAATTAAAAGAAGCAATGAAGGAGGAAGACTAATATGCCAAGAGGACGTATGGGTGGCAGACACGGTATGAGCACCGAGAAAGCCAAAGATTTTAAAGGTACCATGAAGAAGCTGATGGGATATCTTGCACAGTATAAGATAGGTCTTCTCCTTGTAGTGATATTTGCTATAGGAAGTACTGTTTTTAATATTGCAGGACCGAAGATCCTTGGAAAAGCAACAACAGAACTGTTTCATGGACTGGTAAGTAAAGTTTCCGGTGGAAGTGGAATTGATTTTGATAAGATCGCAAAGATTCTCATCGGACTGATGTGCCTGTATGTGTGCAGTGCATTGTTCTCTTTTATCCAGGGATACATTATGACAGGAGTTTCCCAGAAACTGACTTACAGAATGAGAAAAGAGATTTCGGAAAAGATTGACAGACTACCGATGGGATATTTTGACAAGATGACACATGGTGAGATTCTTTCACGAATTACAAATGATGTGGATACTTTAAGTCAGAGTCTGAACCAAAGTGCGACACAGGTCATTACTTCTGTTGCGACAATCATTGGAGTACTGGTCATGATGCTCAGCATCAGTCCGCTTATGACAGTGATCGCAATTTTAATCCTTCCACTTTCCATGGGGCTGATCGGAATGATCGTGAAGCGTTCCCAGAGATATTTCAAGGAACAGCAGGAGTATCTTGGATATGTCAATGGACAGGTAGAAGAGGTCTATGGCGGACATAATATTGTAAAGGCATTTAATAAAGAAGACGATATCATAGATGAATTTGACAGAGATAATGACAGATTGTATCGTTCTGCATGGAAATCACAGTTCTTATCCGGAATGATGATGCCGATCATGCAGTTTGTCGGAAACCTTGGATATGTAGGAG
>OLPC01003217.1_pt1 | contig 11085 bp, 7 predicted proteins | sample 1672341 | NCBI WGS metagenome assembly OLPC01 (sample SAMEA3136673, study PRJEB25190) | human gut metagenome | reverse complement strand
ATCATGCCCCTTATGCCCTGGGCTGCACACGTGCTACAATGGCCGGTACAGAGGGATGCCACCCCGCGAGGGGGAGCGGATCCCGGAAAGCCGGCCCCAGTTCGGATTGGGGGCTGCAACCCGCCCCCATGAAGTCGGAGTTGCTAGTAATCGCGGATCAGCATGCCGCGGTGAATGCGTTCCCGGGCCTTGTACACACCGCCCGTCACACCACCCGAGTCGTCTGCACCCGAAGTCGCCGGCCCAACCGTCAAGGGGGGAGGCGCCGAAGGTGTGGAGGGTGAGGGGGGTGAAGTCGTAACAAGGTAGCCGTACCGGAAGGTGCGGCTGGATCACCTCCTTTCTAGGGAGATACATTCTTAGAGAGACAAACTTTAACTCGAATAGAGGGCAGGAGCCCGTCCGGTAGATGTCGCCCGCGATGATTCCCCGCAGCACCCGGTCCCCGGGGTCGCACCCGCGTACCTTGAGAGCCGCATAGCGATAGGAGAGAGATGGAAGATCCAATTCTTCCAGACTCGATTCTTTTCTGCGATTAAACGTAAGAATGATAGCAATCATTCATCCGATCCAAACAAGAAGAATTCACTTATTAATGAGTGAGGAGCATCTGATCGCGAGCACAGTGAAGACACTGTGCCGCGGTATGAGATACCCGAATTGCGACATACGAGCGCTATTCATGATATCGATTAATTTTTATTAGCGACACGTGGATATCCCGCGGGCCCGAGAGCGGTCCCGCAAGATACCACGGGCGCACGGCGGATGCCTTGGCACAGGGAGCCGATGAAGGACGCGGCAAGCTGCGATAATCCCCGGCGAGGAGCACACATCCTTCGACCCGGGGGTCTCCGAATGGGCGAACCCATCCGTAGCAGTACGGATATCCCCCCGCTGAACACATAGGCGGGGGGAGGACAACCCGGGGAACTGAAACATCTAAGTACCCGGAGGAGAGGAAATCAATCTCGAGACTCCCCGAGTAGCGGCGAGCGAAAGGGGACCGATGGCCAAACCGTCGAGCGGGCATACCCGGCAGGGGTTCCGCCGGCGGGGTTGCAGGGCCGCGCATCCGGGGGCTGCCGCCCCCGGGCGCAGGTCCGGCTGGGGAGCGGAACGGCATGGGAGGGCCGGCCGCAGCGGGTGACAGCCCCGTACGCGAACCCAGACCGGACGGCGCGACGCGGTCCCTGAGTAGGGCCGGGCACGTGAAACCCGGTCCGAACCTGGGTGGACCACCATCCAAGCCTGAGTACTACCCTGTGACCGATAGCGCACCAGTACCGTGAGGGAAAGGTGAAAAGCACCCCGGGAGGGGAGTGAAACAGTACCTGAAACCGTGCGCCCACGAGCAGTCGGAGCACCTTTATGGTGTGACGGCGTGCCTTTTGTAGAATGAGCCAGCGAGTCGCTGGCGCGGGGCGAGGTTAACCGAAAGGGAGCCGGAGCGAAAGCGAGCCTTAACAGGGCGACTTGAGTCCCGCGCCGCGGACGCGAAGCCGGGTGAGCTATCCGTGGGCAGGCTGAAGCGGGGGTAAGACCCCGTGGAGGGCCGAACGCACGTCGGTTGAAAACGGCGGCGATGACCTGCGGATAGGGGTGAAAGGCCAATCAAACCCGGAGATATCTCGTTCTCCCCGAAATAGCTTTAGGGCTAGCGTCGCGCGTTCACCGCCGGAGGTAGAGCACCGGATGGACGAGGGGGCTTCGCCGCCTACCGAATCCAACCGAACTCCGAATGCCGGCGGCCCAGAGCGCGGCAGTCAGAGCATGTGGGCTAAGCTGTGTGCTCGAGAGGGAAACAGCCCGGACCGCCCGCTAAGGTCCCCAAGTTCCAGCCGAGTGGCAAAGGATGTGCGTCCGCCCAGACAACCAGGATGTTGGCTTAGAAGCAGCCATCCATTCAAAGAGTGCGTAACAGCTCACTGGTCGAGTGGACATGCGCCGACAATACACGGGGCTAAGCTGGACACCGAAGCGGCGGGATTTTGATTTACAGAATCGGTAGGGGAGCTTCCCATGGGCGGAGAAGCCGGAGGGCGACCGACGGTGGAGCGCATGGGAGTGAGAATGCTGGCATGAGTAGCGAGAGACGAGAGAGTAACTCGTCCGCCGTGAACCCGAGGTTTCCTGGGCAAGGCTAATCCTCCCAGGGTCAGTCGGGGGCTAAGGCGAGGCCGGTAGGCGTAGCCGACGCGCAGCAGGCAGACATTCCTGCACCGCGCACGCGGCGCTACGACCGACGGGGCGACGGATGGGGGTGGCTCGGCGGGGTTCTGGACGTCCCCGTGATGGAGCGCGGCCCGCGGACCAGGGAAATCCGGTCCGCAGAAGGGCGAGGCTCCGGACGAAGCACTTAAGCGAAGCGAGTGAGCCCGAGGTCCCTAGAAAAACCCCTAGGCAGGCGCGTGCGCGCCCGTACCGCAAACCGACACAGGTGGGTGGGTAGAACATACCGAGGCGATCGGGTCAACCATGGTCAAGGAACTCGGCACAATGGCCCCGTAACTTCGGGAGAAGGGGTGCCCGCGCGTACGTGAACCGGCTCGCCCGGGGAGCGGAGGCGGGCCGCAGTGGAGAGGCCCAAGCGACTGTTTACCAAAAACACAGGACTCTGCAGAAGCCGCAAGGCGACGTATAGGGTCTGACGCCTGCCCGGTGCCGGAAGGTCACGCGGAGGAGTTAGCCGTCAAGGCGAAGCCCCGAAGCCAAGCCCCGGTAAACGGCGGCCGTAACTATAACGGTCCTAAGGTAGCGAAATTCCTTGTCGGGTAAGTTCCGACCTGCACGAAAGGCGCAACGACTTGGGCGCTGTCTCGACCATGGACCCGGTGAAATTGCACTGGTCGTGAAGATGCGACTTACCCGCGGAAGGACGGAAAGACCCCGTGAACCTTCACTGCAGCTTGGCATTGGCCGCTGGTCCCGCGTGTAGAGGATAGGCAGGAGGCACAGATCCGGAGGCGCCAGCCCCCGGGGAGCCGCCCTTGGAATACTGCCCTCGCGCGACCGGCGTCCTAACCCGAGGCCGTCAACCGGCTCGGGGACCGTGCCAGGCGGGCAGTTTGACTGGGGCGGTCGCCTCCTAAAGGGTAACGGAGGCGCGCGAAGGTCCGCTCGGGACGGTCGGCAACCGTCCTTTTGAATGCAAGAGTACAAGCGGGCTTGACTGCGAGGCCCACAAGCCGAGCAGGTGCGAAAGCAGGCTCTAGTGATCCGGCGGCCCCGAGTGGGTGGGCCGTCGCTCAACGGATAAAAGGTACTCCGGGGATAACAGGCTGATCTTGCCCAAGAGTCCACATCGACGGCAAGGTTTGGCACCTCGATGTCGGCTCATCGCATCCTGGGGCTGGAGCAGGTCCCAAGGGTACGGCTGTTCGCCGTTTAAAGCGGTACGCGAGCTGGGTTCAGAACGTCGTGAGACAGTTCGGTCCCTATCCTCCGTGGGCGCAGGAGAATCGATGGAGGCTGCCCCCAGTACGAGAGGACCGGGGTGGACGCACCTCCGGTGAACCGGTTGTCGACCAACGGCACGGCCGGGTAGCCGCGTGCGGCGCGGATAACCGCTGAAGGCATCTAAGCGGGAAGCCGTTCCAGGGATTAGTTCTCCTTCCGGTAAGGGCCCAGGTAGACTACCTGGTCGATAGACGGCAGGTGCAAGGGCGGCGACGTCCTCAGCCGAGCCGCACTAATCGCCCGAGCTCTTCCGGAACCGCACCTCGCGGCCCGCGGGACTGAGCGCTCATGCGCGGTCCGGGCACGAGGATGCCCCCGAGTCACCTCCCCTATGCGCCATGCGGCCCCCAGGGCACGTGTAGAGTGAGACCCAGGACACCGTAACGGTGGGCGCCGCCCACCGGTCAGCGGCCAGAGCATGGGGGGCACGCCCGGTCCCGTTCCGAACCCGGAAGCTAAGCCCCATCGCGCCGAGAGTACTGCGGGGTCAGCCCGTGGGAGGCCAGGGCGCCGCTGACCGGTGGACGGCACCGAGCCGTACGCTTGAACTGAGAAGGGGGAGGCCTCGCGGCCTCCCCCTTTTTTGCGTTTACGGGCTTTTGTCTCACATAGTAGCTGTGTTTTATAACCCTCGTTTGTCGCATCTTCTGTGAACGGGCTACAATAACTTAGTCTGTGCGATATGGAGGTGAACATGGCTGAAGCTGGTATCGGCGTTGATATCGTCGAGATTTCCCGTATGAAATCAATTCTTGAAAAGACGCCGTCGTTTGCTCGGCGTGTGTTTACCGAAGAAGAGCGTGCGTATTGCGATGCATCATCGCGTCCCGCTGCTCACTATGCGAGCCGCTTTGCTTCGCGCGAGGCGGTGCTTAAAGCTCTCGGCACGGGTTTTAGTCAAGGCGTGGGTCGCAAGGATGTTTCGGTAACGCGTGATAAACTCGGCAAACCGAAGGCGCTGCTTTCGGGCCGTGCACTCGAGATCGCTCATGAGCTGGGTGTTGTTGAGGTCGCTCTTTCCATTACGCTTACAGGAGACTTAGCCGTTGCGAATGCCATCGCGATTACCGAAGATGCTCGGCCTAAGCCAAAAGATGAAAAGGTGAGCACTAAGAAACGCGTTGCGCAGACATTTAAAGAGGCTCGCTCTGTTTTAGATGAGCTTGAGCAGCTGCAGAATTCAGCATTGACGGAGCACCTGGGCGATGCTTCGCAAGATACGCTAGGAGCATAGATGAAACCGGTTTTGAGTACCGAAGAAGTCGTTCGTCTCGAGGATATCATCGAACGCGAAGGGACTTCGAAGGCCGAGCTTATGGAGCTAGCGGGTGAGTTTGCCGCCAACGAGGTCTTGAAGCTCAATCCCGATCGGGTTCTCGTTCTGGTCGGTTTTGGTAATAATGGCGGCGACGGTTGGGTTGCCGCCGATATCCTGAGCCATAAGGGCGTGGACGTCGATATCGTTTCTCCGGTTGAGCCGGATGAGATTCCTGCTGCTCTGGCACGTCATGTTGCTCGTCGTACTGCCGGCCGCGATGTGCACGTTTGCGTTGGCCCCTCGCGTGACGAACTCGAGGTTTTGATCGATAAGGCCGATGTTGTTGTCGATGCCATTTTTGGTACCGGTTTCCATGGGAATCTGCGTGCGCCGTTCTCCATCTGGATTCCTACGGTCAATGAATGCGCCGATTGTGTCGTATCCATTGATGTCCCCTCGGGCCTGAATGCCGAGACGGGCGTTGTTGATGACGACTGCATTCGTGCCGAACATACGGTGACGATGATTGCACCCAAGATTGGTCTGTATAGCGCTGATGGCCCTGAGTATGCTGGCGATTTGATCTGCGGCAATCTTTACGACCGTCTTGACGAGGTCATCGATGATGTCGACCACGCCGCCGAGATTGTCGAGCCCGGTGACTTAGTTGATTACTTTGCCCCACTACCTACGAATATCGATAAGTATTCCCGTGGCTCTGTGCTTATTGTCGCCGGATCTGCGCAATATCCTGGTGCTGCCATTATGGCGGCCAAGTCTGCAGCTCGCGCGGGTGCTGGTTACGTGGCAGTCGCGGCTCCTGACGCCTGCGCTAATCTTATTCGCATTGCACTTCCTTCGATTCCCGTCTTTGCTATTCCGTCTGATTCCCGCGGCTCCTTTGGCGCCGCTGCGCGCATGACGGTGTGCGAGATTGCAAAGAAGTACAGCTGCGTACTGTGCGGTCCCGGTATGACGACGTCTGCCGGCGCTATGCAGGTGGTTTCGGGCTTGCTCGAGCTTGATGTACCGCTTATTTTGGATGCCGATGCACTCAACTGCCTTGCTAAGATTGCCATTGACGGTATTGATGGTAACCCCGAGATGTATCGTCGCGAGCAGCCGTTGGTTATGACGCCGCACTATCGTGAGCTTTCGCGTCTGGTTGCCGGTGACGAGGTGAACGACCTTGGTACCGCGATTGCAGCCGCGCAGAAGGTTGTCTGGGCTGCAGGCTCCGACAATCTGGTGGTCATTGCCAAGGGGCCGACGACGGCTATCTGTGGCGTTGAGCGTGTGCTGCTGCCGCTCTCGGGTCCGGCTTCTCTGGCAACTGCCGGTTCGGGTGATGTTCTCGCGGGTATTTTGGCCGGCACGCTTGCCACCATGCGCGACGAGATGGATCGTTGGGAGTTGCTGTATTCGTACGCCGTCGCACTTCACAGCTACGCCGGTTTTGCCGCGGCGACGGAGTATGGTGAGAAGAGCGTCATCGCGACCGATCTTATCGACTTGATTGGTCCTGCCATGGAGCTGGCAGCAAAGGATGCGCTCGAAGATCTGGGAATCATGGACGAAGGGTCGGATGACTAATCATGAATAAAGCCGATTTGACGCGCTGGTCCTGGGTCGAGATCGACCGCGGGGCGCTCCGTCGCAACACGAGGGCCTATAAGAACTTGCTGAATCCACGTCAGCGCTTGTGTTGCGTGGTCAAGGCCGATGCTTATGGTCATGGAGCTGTTGAGTGCGCCAAGATCATGTATTCGGCTGGTGCCGACATGTTTGCCGTGGCGACGGTTAACGAGGGCGTTGAGCTCCGACAGGGCGGGATTACGAAGCCCATCCTCATCCTAAGCGAGCCGCCTATCGAGGCCATTCCGACGTTGCTCGAGTTTGATATCATGCCCTCGGTCTATACGTCTGACTTTGCTCTTGCGTATGGCGAATGTGCCGTCGCGGCGGGCAAAGTGGGCAAGTATCATCTCGCCATCGAGACGGGCATGAATCGTATCGGCGTTCACTACACGCAGGTGCTTGACTTTGTCCGCGGTATTAATTTCCATCGCGGTATTCAGTGCGACGGCGTATTTACGCACTTCGCCACGGCCGATGAACCTTCGGGCTGGGACTACAAACTGCAGTGTCAGCGCTTTACCGAGGCCGTTCAGGCCATTAAGGATGCGGGCTTTGAGTGCGGTATCGTGCACTGCGCCAACACGCCGTCCTCGATGCTCGACCCTTCGATGCATTTTGATATGATTCGCGCCGGCGTTGGCTTGTATGGAATGCAGCCGTGCGAGCTGAGTGGCCGCGTGATGCAGCTTGATCCCGTTATGAGCGTCCATGCGCGTGTGACGCGCGTGGCACACCCTGCGATGGGTGAGGGCGTGGGCTACGGTTTTACCTACCGCGTACCGCGTACGCGCGTTCAGATCTGCACGCTGCCGATCGGTTATGCCGATGGCCTATCGCGTACGCTTTCCAATCGTATGGATGTGCTGTATCGCGGCGAGCGCGTGCATCAGGTTGGCAATATCTGCATGGACCAGTTTATGGTCGCCATTCAGTCCAACCCGGCACACGAGATTCCCGAGGCCGAGTATGGTGACGAGATGATTATTGTCGGCCGCGATGGCGATGCCGAGATCACTATGGACGAGATGGCCCGACTGCGCGGAACGATTAACTACGAGGTCGCCTGCGGCTTTGGCATGCGTCTCGACAAGGTCTACGTGTAGGAGCCGCTATGGGCGTCATGCACATCCCCGGCCATACCCATCAGGCACCACGTGAGGTCGCACTCGAGGAAATTGAGGCCGTTCTGGGCGATTGTCACCTCTGCCAGCTCTACCAGTCGCGTCACAATATCGTGTTTGGCGTGGGAAACCCCCGCGCTCGTGTGATGTTTATTGGCGAGGCGCCGGGCCGCAATGAGGATTTGCAGGGCGAGCCCTTTGTGGGGGCGGCAGGCGAGGACCTCAACGGCATTTTGTCGCTGGCGGGGCTCAAACGCGAAGACGTCTACATTGCCAACGTGCTTAAGTGCCGCCCGCCGGGAAACCGCAATCCACGTCCCGAGGAAGTGCTGGCTTGCTCGCCGTTTTTGCGTGAGCAGATTCGAAGCATCTGGCCCGATATTATCGTGACGCTCGGCAACCCCGCGACGCACTTTGTGCTTAAGACCGAGATTGGCATTACTAAGCTGCGCGGCAGGTTCCACCAGATGGGGCATTTTGTAGTAATGCCCACGTTCCATCCGGCAGCAGCGCTACGCAATCCGGCGTGGCAGGAACTGCTGGAGGAAGACTTTAAGATGCTGGGCGACTATCTGGGGCGACATCCCGCACCAGAGGACGCCTCGGAATAATAAGGAGCATATATGTCCCTGGAGCGCCTGGGGGTAGGTACTTACAAAACGACTTGCGCTGCCGATACGGAGTACTTTGGCGAGCTAATTGCACCGTGCCTTGAGGACGGCGATGTGCTCATCCTGACCGGTGGCCTGGGGGTGGGCAAAACTCACTTTACCAAGGGCGTCTCGCGCGGGCTGGGCGATGGGCATATGGTTACGAGCCCTACGTTTGCGCTCATGGCCGTTCACGATCAAGGCCGTATTCCGCTGTTTCACTTTGATCTATACCGCCTGGAGCATGCCTACGAGCTCGAGGATACGGGCATTTTCGATGTGCTGGGCTATGAGGGTGCTTGCCTGCTGGAATGGGGCGAACAATTCCAAGACGAGCTGACGGATGAGTATCTTTCGGTGACGCTCAAGCGTGATGAGGGCGACAGTGATGTGCGAACGATAACGCTCGAGGCGCACGGTGACCGCGCAATGGAGCTTTCCCATTTGATTGATAAGGCTGTACAAGATGAGCTTGCATAACGACAACGCGCTGGTGGTGGCGCTCGATACTTCGACCGACATGCTTGCCTGCGCGGCAAGCTGGATTGATGGGCAGACGGGCGAGACGAAGCTCGTGAGTGGCGACCACATGTGTCGCCGTCACGCCAACGTTGAGCTCGTGAATACCGTTGATGGCGTGCTGGCTCAAGCCGGTCTGGATCGCAGCGATGTTGGTTGCTATGTGGTCGGCCGCGGTCCGGGGTCCTTTACGGGTGTGCGCATCGGCATCTCCACTGCCAAGGGCCTCGCGCGTGGTGCCAATGTTCCGCTGCTGGGCGTGTCGACGCTCGACGCTTGCGCTTGGACGGCGTGGAAGGCTGGCGTGCGCGGCAAGCTTGGTATCTTGGCCGATGCTATGCGCGGTGAGGTATATCCGGCGCTGTATATGCTGGTTGATGAGGGTCCCGAGCGTCAATTTGAGCGCGAACACGTGGTCAAGGCCGCCGTGGCGCTCGATGAGTGGCGCCAAGCAGCGGACTGGGACCAGGTTCAGCTGACCGGTGACGGTCTCGTGCGCTATGGCAAGCTGCTGGGTGAGGACGAGACCGCCCGCTGCGTGGAGCGCGACCTGTGGTGGCCTTCGGGCGAGGGCTTGCTGCTCGCGCACGCTGCGGGTGACGGCGATCCGGCCCGCGTCTTGCCGATTTACACGCGCCTTTCGGATGCCGAGGAAAACGAGCGCAAGCGTCTTGGTCTTGCCGAGAGTGCGCAGAGCGAAATTACGGGTGTTGCCGATGAGCTCGCCGGTCGTCATTTGCAGTTCCGTCCCATGGGCGCGGCGGATGCCGAGGGCACGAGCGCGCTGGAGGCTGCCTGCTTTGAAGGTGCCGGACACGAGGCGTGGACGCCGGGCATGTTCCTGTCCGAACTGGGCGAGGACGTTGCTGCGCCGCGTAGTTGGTGGGTGGCACACGACGACGGCAAGCTGCTGGGCCTTGCCGGCGGTATGGTCGTGGACGGTGATGTGCAGATTCTGGATGTCGCCGTCGACCCGGCACATCGCCGCGAGGGCATTGCCCGCAAGCTGCTGTCGCACGTGAGCTATGATGCCCAGATGCTCGGCTGCACCACGGCTTCGCTCGAGGTCGAGGACGGTAACGAGGGGGCGATCGCGCTTTATAACGCTCTGGGCTTTACCGAGGCTGGCCGTCGCCGCGGCTACTACGGTGTCGGCAAGGATGCCATCGTCATGACGGCGCCGCTGCCCCTGGTGCTTCCGGTCGACAATGCTTCGCCCGAGCCGACGGCGGCAGAGCAGCGCGTATGGCCGCTGCCTGCGCCTGGGCGCTCCGAGGGGGAGCGTGCCGAAATTGAGCGCCGCCGCCTAGTGCTCGCTATCGAGAGTTCCTGCGACGAGACGGCCGTGGCGATTATCGATGCGGATGGCAATATGCTGGCCAACCAGGTGTCGACACAGATTGATTTTCATGCCCGCTTTGGCGGCGTGGTGCCCGAGATCGCCTCGCGCAAACACGTTGAGGTGATTGTGAGTGTCGTGGATGCGGCGCTCGAGGATGCCGCAGCATCGCTTGGTCTTGAGGGTGGAGCCATTGCCCCCAGCGAGCTTGCCGCCGTTGGCGTGACACAGGGTCCGGGCCTGGTGGGCGCCCTCGTGGTGGGCGTTGCCTTTGCCAAAGGCTTTGCCTACGCTGCCGGTAAGCCGCTCGTATGCGTCAACCATCTGGAGGGGCACCTGTTTGCCAACTTGCTGGCGCAGCCCGACCTCAAGCCTCCGTTTATCTTTACGCTTGTCTCGGGCGGGCACACCATGCTCGTGCACGTAAAGGCATGGGGCGACTACGAGGTGCTCGGTGAGACGCTCGACGACGCCGTGGGCGAGGCCTTCGACAAGGTGGCCAAGGCGTTGGGCCTGGGCTATCCCGGTGGCCCCATCATTTCCAAGCTGGCCGAGACAGGCAATCCCCGCGCGATCGATTTTCCCCGCGCGCTTAACAGCAGGGGAGACTATCGTTTCTCGCTTTCGGGCCTCAAGACGGCGGTGACGCTCTACATCGAGCAAGAGACCAAGGCCGGGCGCACGATTCACCTGCCCGATCTGGCGGCTTCGTTTGAGGCAGCTGTCTTTGATGTGCAGTACAAGAAGGCCAAAAACGCACTGCACGCTACCGGATGCAAGGAATACTGCATCGGCGGCGGCGTCTCGGCCAACCCGCATCTGCGCGAGATGATGATCAAGAAGCTTGGGCGTCAGGGGATTCGCGTAACGGTGCCGCCCTTGTCTGCCTGCACCGATAACGCCGCCATGATCGCGGAGGTCGCTCGCCGTAAATTCGACCGAGGTGAAATCTCGCCGTTCGACGTCGACGCCGATCCAAACATGACGCTGTAGTCGTACGGGTGCGGTCCCCGACGCTGCCCGGGCGCCAGCGGCCGCATATGAACTTTCCTGCTCTACAGTCCTGCTCACGACGGAGGCCACATTAAGTGGCCTCCTGTT
>OLPC01003213.1_pt1 | contig 11093 bp, 10 predicted proteins | sample 1672341 | NCBI WGS metagenome assembly OLPC01 (sample SAMEA3136673, study PRJEB25190) | human gut metagenome | reverse complement strand
TTGCGCTCATTAAGTACATTGCAGAGGAAGATAAACTTGAGAAGGTACTGGAAAATCCGCAGGTGATTAAGACACCGGTTGTCCGTAATGGAAAACAATCCACCCTTGGATATCAGCCGAATATCTGGAAAACGTGGAAATAAGAGATCGGAGGAGATGCAGAGTATGGAAGAATGTAGATTTCATATTGGTGATATCGTTCAGCATTTCAAACGGGAAAATGTAAATCTGGAAACAGCGGAGTACTTGTACCGGATTCTGGCTTTTGCGCAGCATACAGAAAATGGTGAGAAGCTGGTGATTTATCAAGCATTGTATCCGCCTTATAAAACATGTGCCAGACCATACGACATGTTTTGCAGTAAAGTGGATCGGGAGAAGTATCCGAATGCGAAGCAGAAATATAGATTTGAGGTAGTGCCGGTAGATTTTTGGCCAAGATAAATAAGGGTAGAAAAAGAGAATTACATTGAAGGGCAAGACCTATGTGAAATTATGAGGTGATGTGCTATGGCTTCATTTGATCAGAAGCTCCGTACGTTATATCTGATGGAAATTTGAGATAATATGATCATCAGTTAAAGGTGCCAGGGGTGCTAAAGCAAAATGATCAAGAAAGCATTTATCAGGAGGAAGGTACAATGAGTAAGAAAGATGGATATAGCAGACCGGGATTATTTGGAAGTATAAATCATTACGACAGCAAAGGACATAAGATTGGAGAGAGCAGGTCAGGGTTCTTTGGTGGGTATAATGATTATGATGCAAAAGGTCATAAGATCGGAGAAACAAGGCCAGGATTTTTTGGTGGGATGAATCATTATGACAGTAGAGGTCACAAGGTTGGAGAAACAAGACCGGGGTTCTTTGGCGGAATGAATCATTATGATGACAGAGGTCGTAAGACTGGACACAGTGACAGAAATTTCCTGGGAGACTGGAATCATTATGATGATTAATGGGAATAGGCTGGTGCATAAGTGGTAAGAAAAAATCACTACTGCATCAGCCTTTTTGTATGTTCAACACCACGAGTGACCAGTATTCATGATCTTTCATTGTGAAACCTCCTGAGTTTTTTTATATCATACATCTTTGTAGAAAATATGCAAACTTGAATTTTTATAGTTCGAGTAACATATTAAGTTCTGAACAGATTATAGTATGTTAAATAAATAAACAGCAGGAAGAACATCATACATATATCGGATTGATTGGTTATGGCGTATTTTCACGCCAATGCTAAAGAAACAAGGAAAGCAAGAAAATACGGAAAGTTATTTATGACAATCTATTACATGTAAGGTATAATAATGAACAAGAGATTCATTTTAATAGGAATTTGAGAAATTTAAGTGAGGAATGCCATATCTGATTATACGCAATGGGAGGTCGCGCAGGAGAAGAATACGGAGAAATATTGAAAGAAAACAAACTATGAAATGAGGTGACATTTATGATGAAAAACGAAGCGGGAGTAAGAATCGAAGAAATGCTGTGTCAGCTGGCCGATGCGACGCGCATCGACGGAGAGATCTGGCGTGCAGCGTATACTCTGGAAGACAAAATCGCGAAGAACATCCTGCGTGAGTGGATCGAGGAGCTGGGGCTTGAATACAGAGAGGACGCGATCGGTAACGTGTATGGACGGCTTCCGGGGACAGAACCTGGAACCGTACTGACGGGATCCCACCTGGATACCGTAAAGAACGGTGGAAAATATGATGGCGCACTGGGCGTTGTGACCGGTGTGGCAGCGCTGGGATACCTCAAACAGTCGGGCTTCGTTCCGAAACACAGCCTGGAAGTGGGGGGTCTGATGGAAGAAGAGGGCAGTCGTTTTCCATCCGGCTGTCAGGGGAGCCGCGCAATCTGTGGCACGCTGAAAGAAGAGGATCTCGAGGAGCTCAGCCGTGATGGCGTCACACTTCGTGAAGCACTGGTATCTGCCGGGTATCAGACGGAAACGCTGAAAAACGTGAAACGTGACGATATTCGAGCAATCGTAGAACTGCATATCGAACAGGGACCGGTGCTTGAAAGCGAGCAGAAGCAGATCGGTATTGTGGACAGTATCGTCGGTATCGTCAACTATGAGCTGACCATTCAGGGAAGCCAGAACCATGCAGGTACCACCTCGATGCCTTTACGGCACGATCCTGTGGTAGCTGCTGCGGAATTTATCACAGAGTCTACCCGTCAGATGATGGCGCAGGCTCCTTCTGCCACCCTTACCTATGGCGCGATACAGGTATTTCCTGGAATGCAGAATGTCATTGCAGATCGAGTGAATCTGCTCATCGATCTGCGCGATGGCAGCGATGAGGAACTGCTTCAAGATGTGGTTCTTCTGAAACGTGCACTGGAATCCATCGAACGCAAGGGCTTTCAGACCCGGCTTCGACAGAATGACTGGCTGGAGTCCGCACAGATGGATCCGAACGTGATTCGGGTGATTGAGCGGTACTGTGAAGAGAAACATCTCGCGTATAAGCATATGAACAGCGGCGCCGGACACGACTCGATGGTATTCGGAAAGCATTTCCCGACCGCGATGATCTTCGTGCCGAGTATCGGAGGTATCAGCCATAATCCGGCAGAAGCCACCGCTATAGCGGATATACAGACCGGTTTTGAACTGCTTTGTGACGTGTTAAAAGAATTATCAGCTCAACCCTTTTTATCATGGTAAGTTTTATTACATTGCTAATGATAATAAAGCCTTTGTAATTATTTGTGAAATCATAGAGTGTATGGATTCAATTCCATATGCTCTTTTTCTTTACTTAATTTCAGGAAAAATGCAAAAATCTAATGTTACGAGTTTCTTACGAGTGGTATTAAAAAAACTCGCAAGAAGACTCGTAAGAAAAAAAGTAAAAAAATTTACTTTTGACCACTGTAAAACATGTTCTGAGCGTTTTGTTAGATGGTTGGCAGTATTCATGAGCATAAAGGTAAACAGGAATTATTTCTGGAAGCAAACATAGATGAACTGAAAACTCTTCTGGAAGTTGCTTTAATTCAAAGTACGGGAGCATCTAACCGAATTGAAGGTATATTTACAAGCGATAAACGTTTGGAAGAACTGGTAAGTCAGAAAGCAGAGCCACGTAATCGGTCTGAACAGGAAATTGCCGGCTATCGTGAAGTGCTGACTACGATTCACGAAAGCTATGAATATATCACTCCAAGACCAAACATTGTTTTACAGTTACATCGTGATTTATATTCTTATTCCCAAGGAAACATCGGTGGTACCTATAAAAATTCGGACAATGTAATTGCAGAAACCGATGCCGAAGGACACCAGAAAGCTCGTTTTATTCCAGTTCTAGCTTTTCAAACTGCAGAAGCAATAGACGAACTTTGCGCTCGTTTCCTTGAAGCATGGGAAGCAAATCTCATTGATAAACTGATTTTAATCCCCATGTTCATTCTGGATTTTCTGTGTATTCATCCTTTCAATGATGGAAATGGTAGAATGAGCCGTCTGTTGACTTTATTGTTGTTCTATAAGGCTGGATATATCGTTGGAAAGTATGTCAGCATGGAAATGCTGATTGAAAAAACGAAAGAAACATATTATGAAGCTCTTCAAGCAAGTTCTGTCGGTTGGCATGAGGGTGAAAACAGTTATGAGCCTTTTGTTAAGTATTATTTAGGTATTATGCTGAAAGCATACAATGAATTTGAAAGCCGTGTAGAACATTTGAAGCACCATAATCTTTCCAAGCCGGATAGAATTAAGGTGGTGATTGATAATAAGGTCGGTAAGATAACGAAGAAGGAAATTATGGAACTATGCCCTGACATAAGTAAGGTTACCGTGGAAAGAACACTGACGGATTTAGTTAAGAGTGGGTATATCGCAAAGGTCGGTGCAGGTCCATCCACCGGTTATGTCCGCATTTGAAAAATTATTTTCTATAAAAAAGATCCAATTCAAGCGCAACGTTATATTCGTAGTAAACCAGAAAGGTGGCGTTGGAAAGATATGTTTTATCATAATCTGTGAAATAAGATGGGTTAATTCTTCGATTTACATATTTTTTAAGGTGTTCCGGCATGGTATTATGATACTTATAAAGAACCAATTATATCTGTTGGAGAGAGCGGTGAAAAGTTATGAAGTTATTGTTTAAACAAAGGCTGTTTTCATGGTTTGACAGCTATGATATCTATGATGAAGCAGGCAACACTGTTTATGTAGTAAAAGGTCAGTTGTCCTGGGGACATAAACTTGTAATTTATGATGCCTATGGAAATGAAGTAGGAATGGTTGTTCAGAAAGTACTTACTTTTCTTCCTAAATTTGAAATTTATAAAAACGGCAGTTATATCGGATGCCTGAGCAAAGAATTCTCATTCCTGACGCCACATTATAATATTGATTACAATGGATGGCATATTGATGGAACCATTATGGAATGGGACTATAGCATTCTTGATCGAAGCGGTTATTCAATTGCACGGGTTAGTAAAGAACTGTTTCATATGACTGATACATATGTTATTGATGTGCAGGATCCAGGAAATGCGTTGGATGCTCTGATGTTTGTACTTGCGATTGATGCAGAAAAATGTTCCAGAAATTAAATAGTTGATCTTGTTGTCGAAGATATTCGGAGATGGGGAGGTAGCATGGGATTATTCAAAAAGAAAATCGTGAAAAAAACATATGACCGAGAACATATGAAACCTGTTATTCGTGCAAGCATTTGCACCGGAGAAGAAGTAGCAGGATTCAAAGACATACGGACCGGAAAAATCGAAGAAATCATGCTGATCAGATCGCCGGAGGAGCTAGAAAGATTCAAAGAGATATATGAGATAACAGAGGAAATTGCAAAAGAATATTAGACATCTTCTGGGTCGTGGATGAACGCCAGGTATTCGTCTGTAAGCTTATAGGGAAAAAGGAGTTATTTTATAAAGGTGATGAAAATTACTTACATTAACCACAGTGGATTTTTAATTGAAACTAAAGATTGCTACTATATTTTTGACTATTATAAGGGTGAATTACCACTTCTTGACAAGAAAAAAGAAGTAATTGTTTTTTGCAGTCATTTTCATAAGGATCATTTTAATCCTGTGATTTTTGAGATCCTTGATGATATGGGCATGACATATCAGGCAATTTTGGCGAAAGATATACGCAAAAGAAAACACTTGTCAGATATGAAGATCACATATGTTTATCATGATCAGACTTATAATCTGGATAATGGCACCCAAGTCGATACATTGCTATCTAACGATAGTGGTGTAGCATTTATTGTCAAAACAAAGGAAGGCACCATTTATCATGCTGGTGACTTAAATGACTGGTATTGGGATGGTGAGCCAAAAGCTGATAACCAGAGACTTACTTCAGCATATCGTGCGGAGATCAGGAAAATCAAGGGTATGCATTTTGATGCTGCATTTGTCCCTTTAGATCCGAGACAGGGAAATCACTATGCCGACGGGATCCTGTATTTCCTTAAAAATGTAGATTGCAATGTCATTTTTCCAATGCATTACTGGAATGATGCCAATGTAATTAAGCGGTTTATTACGGAATATCCGCAATATAAATCACGTATTAAAAACACAGAATGTGCAAAAGGAGAAGAATTATGAAGTTTAGTGCGATCACAGGGCGTATCGTAGCCTCTCCAAACAAGTTTGTCAAGGAGATGTAGGTCAGTTCATTCTTGCTATGGATACCTGGTTTGAAAGATTGATGGTGGAATAATAGAGGCTGTGATAGAATGAAGAAAATGATTTGATACGCTAATCGGAATTGGGAGGCTATCGGAAATGACTGAAAGAGAAAAAATGCTAAGTGGAGAGTTGTACGATCCAACGGATAAAGAATTGGAGCAATTACGCGTGAATGCACGTAAATTAGCAAGAAAATACAATTCGACGGATGAAGATGATCAAGAAGAACAAGCACAGATATTGAGGGAATTATTGCCAGCAACAGAGGAACTCCCCTATTTACAGGCGCCTGTTTATTTTGATTACGGATGTAATACGTTCTTTGGAAGATTCAGCTCTGCTAATTTTAACTTTACATGTTTAGATGTATGTGAAATACATATAGGCGATAATGTGATGATTGGTCCAAATGTTACATTGGCAACTCCTATGCATCCATTATTACCTGAAGAACGCAATATCAGGATGAGAGAAGATGGCAGCTTTTATAATCTTGAATATGCGAAACCAATAACTATAAAAGATAATTGCTGGCTGGCATCCAATGTGGTTGTTTGCGGTGGTGTCACCATAGGAGAAGGGTGTGTAATTGGTGCAGGGAGTGTTGTAACAAAAGATATTCCGCCGTATAGTTTGGCAGTTGGAAATCCATGCCGGGTCATTCGAAAAATAACTGAGAAAGATCATATGCCAGATGGAATTGAAAAGAATTAAAAATTTGCATTGATGATAAGCAGTTCATCTGAATAAAGAAAATAAAATGATCACAATTAATAACGCCGATGCAGGATTTTTATAATCCTATATCGGCGTTTGTTGGTTATAAGAGAATGTATTTTACACTTATTTTCCAAATGTATTGCTGGATTTAGCAGCAGCTTTAGCTGCCATGGTGTTAGTGGACTCAAACAAGGAAGTTGTCGGTGCGACCGGACACATCAGTACCCGTCCTGTTCCACGATAAACATTTACCAGACCCTCTCCGCTAACTGCAGATCCGACAAGTGTTTTTGTAGATCTTTCTACGGTAAATTCAAGATTTGATGACCAGCATACAGCAAGGTTTCCATCAATTTTCAGTTCATCATTTTCCAATATGACTTCAATCAATTCATCTTCGGGAACATTAGACTCCAGTGCAGCTACACCATTTCCCTGCAAACTCAGATTAAACAGACCTTCGCTACCTAATACTGCTGATGAAAGGTTCTTTCTGGCTACAACTTTACTTTTTACATTTGCATCACAAGCCAGGAACATGCCATCTTCAATTGTCATTCCGGCTGGTCCCCATTTGCCAATGTCTGTAAGGATAATATATTTGTATGTCGGTTCTAATACCAGACAGCCTTCACCAACATATTCCGGTTTAACTGCGGTTTCTTTTGTAACCGCACCCTTGAATGCCTTTCCAAGGAAATCTCCGATACCTTTTACACCAGATGTGGCTTGTACATTACCACCCATCCACTGCATGGAACCAGCCTGGATAACAGCTGAATGGTCTTTATCAATATCAATAACAACCTGTCTTCTTCTGACATTCATTTTACTCATGAAATACTCATTCATTGCATTCATAGGTGAAACGCTGGCATCCTGCACATATTCAAGCACGTGGAAGTTTTCGATACTTTTCGCATATTTTCTGTTTTCATTTTGCAAGTTTTCAATTCGCATAGCATAATCTCCCTTTTAATAATAATTTATGATGTTGCTCGGATATGCTTATTATAAAAGAATTAGCATAAATAGAAAACAATTTATGCAGAGAATCATAAAGAGAGAATTCTCAGATTTCGAGAAATATAAAGATTCTAAGGCTAAAGAAATTTTATCTCTTTCATTTCTTCCGGTGTAACGGAGCCAGTAGCAATGGCGAGTCTTGCCATCTGAGGGGAATATATCTGCAGATAAAATCTAAAAGCCAACAAATTTGTTTATGTTGGTATTGAATCAATTAAATCCAATACATTATAATGTCTATAGATGATTACCTTTTTATACAGATATAAATTTACCAAAGTGTGATGGGGGTGCTGACGATGAAATTTGAAAATATTAACATGCTTAACGATACAATGGCCATACTGGATAGAGGCTATTATGAAGTGAATGGGAAGCGAGTAAACCTGAAGCTATCTAAAGCAGAAATGAAAGAAATCTCCGTATTTTTACCCAAGGACGTGAAGAGCATTTCTGATAATAAGGATTTTCAGCATATTCATATGATGGGAGGAAGAATTGGTGTGGATTGCGTTAACATGGATTCTTATTCTCTGGCAATTAAGAGATATTCGGATTGTTCATATATGTTCAGTAAGAAATCAAAGCCAATTCTTGTGTTGAATCTTGCCAATCCTGTAAACCCAGGTGGCGGTGTGCGCCGTGGATCAAAGGCTCAGGAAGAAGATCTCTGCAGAAAGAGTTCGCTTTTGCTGTCACTGGAGAGTTCAGCGGCATCCGTATATTATAAATACAATAAATCTTTGAATACTTACATGGGATCGGATGCTGTTATGGTCACTCCCCAGGTTGAAATTATCAAAGATGAAAATGGCAGTTTGCTGGATGAAAGTGTTATTGTATCTGTTATGACATGTGCCGCACCTATGTTGAGAAACGGTATGGAGGGATTGACAGACCAGGAATACCGGGATATGGTTTATGGACGTATTACCGGAATGCTGAAGGTGGCTGCACATCTCGGGTATGAGGTCCTGATTTTGGGTGCATTCGGATGTGGAGCCTTCTTAAATGACGCTCATGTTGTTTCGGATCTGTTTTATAAAGCACTGAAGGAATTCGATTATGATGGAATGGAAGCAAAAGATTTCTTCCGCAGAATTGATTTTGCTGTGCTCAGCCGTTCAGCAGATCAATACAATTACAAAGAATTTGCCAGAAATTTTTGTGATTTTTATCGTGAGGAAGATGCAGAGGAGGTTGCATCAGCCCTTGAGAGAGTGAGAGAAACTGAGACAAATCTGGACAGGATCAGAGGAAGTCTGGTTGGTGGAGCTATTGGAGATGCTTTAGGGTATACAGTTGAATTTATGCAGGAGGAGCAGATTTTCAGGAAATACGGCTCATCTGGTATCACGGAATATGAACTGACAAATGGAAAAGCATTGGTGTCAGATGATACACAGATGACCTTATTTACAGCAAATGGAATACTGGTAGGTGATACCCGATTATCTATGCGTGGTATCGGAGGTGATCCAAAAGTGTATGTTCCAAATGCATATCTGGACTGGTTAAAAACACAGCAGTTGGATATTAATAGTGTAAATCAGTATGAACGATATACAGAAAAGGGTGGATATTCATGGTTGTTGGATGTTCCGGAATTGTATTCCAGACGTGCACCGGGCAATACCTGCCTTTCTGCACTGGAAACCAGAGCAAAAGAGGATCACGTAAACAGCTTTATTAACAGTCCGATTAATAGAAGTAAGGGCTGTGGCGGTATTATGCGTATTGCACCTTTAGCTCTGAAATATAGGCTGGGCGAGAACTTTTATGGAGACATAGAGCAGATTGATATGGAAGCAGCAGAACTTTCAGCTATTACCCATAGTCATTCTCTTGGTTATATGCCATCTTCCGTAGTTAGTCATATCATAAGCAGAATTCTTTGTTCCCATGATGAAATGAGCTTGAAGGATATGGTTCTTGAAGCAAGAGATTCTGTTTCAAAGCTCTTTGCTGAAGATAAGAATCTTCCTGTACTCGTTGATATAATTGACAAGGCCGTTCGACTGTCTGAAAAAACTGACACAGATGATCTGGACAATATTCATGCGTTAGGTGAGGGATGGGTTGCTGAAGAAACACTAGGTATTGCATTGTATTGTGCACTCAAATATCAGAATGATTTCTCGAAGGCTATGATTGTCTCAGTCAACCATAAAGGCGATAGTGATTCAACAGGTGCTGTTACTGGAAATATTCTTGGTGCGCTGATTGGATATGATGCGATCGATAGCAAATGGAAAAAGGATCTGGAGCTCCTGGATGTGATCCTGGAAGTTGCTGATGATTTATGTCATGGCTGCCAGATGTCTGAGTACAGTTATTATTTTGATCCTGCATGGGCAACAAAATATATGCATATGCATCGTTACGAAGAGCCAAAGAAAAATCCGGAATATGTATTCTTCTGGCTGGACAATGAGAAATACGGTGAATTCAGCAACTGGTATCAGAGAGAATTTGTGATCGATGATTTCCGATATTTCTGTGTTGAACAGTATATGATGGCACAGAAGGCAAAGCTGTTTCATGATTCTGTACGATATACGGCTATCCTCCGTGCGAATTCGCCAAAAGACTGCAAAGCATTAGGAAAACAGGTAACACCATTTGATGCCAAGGTCTGGGATGCAGTTAAATATGATATCGTAAAAACTGGAAATAAAGCGAAGTTTGAACAGAATCCAGATCTTATGAATTTGCTTTTATCAACAGGCGACAGGATCATGGCAGAGGCGAGTCCAAAAGATAAAATCTGGGGTATAGCACTTGATGCTGAAACTGCAAAGCATATAAATCCTGAAGCGTGGCCTGGTCAGAATTTGTTAGGGAAAATCCTGATGGAGCTTAAAGCTGACTGGTGCATATAAGCTGCCTTGTAAGTATATTATCCATACTGTGGGTCCTATCTGGCGTGGTGGAAATCAGGATGAGGAGAAGTTTTTAGCAGAATGCTATAGTAATTCCCTTCAGATAGCTGTTGACCAAGGCATACGCAGTGTGGCTTTCCCATCTATTTCGACGGGCGTTTATAGCTTCCCTAAGGAAAAAGCAGCTATGATCGCTGTACGTACAGTAAATGATTTTATTGAAGAAAATTCAGGGAGTCTGGATTTGGTCGAGTGGATTCTATTTGACGAAGAGACACTGAATATTTATAAGGATGCTTTGAATCAATTCAAAGCAAACAAAATAGTTGGAACCCCTGGTTTTTGACATCGTTAATATGATGTTGAGAGATGGGCTTGTGTAATTTGTATCGGATATTTAACAAAGCTTAGCAAGAATTTTCCTACATTTCTAGGTAGTGAGATGAATTGTGGATTTGAGCATAAATGCTCAAAAGAATCTTGTAAATAAAGATAGAAAACGCTTGTTCTGGTGGATAATATAGAGAAAAAGAAGCTGACGAATTACAGGGATCTCAAATGATACCTTGCAACGTGAGGGTGTCTCAGGTATAATAATCTAGGTATAAGTCTGCAAAAGGGGCAAACATTTTTACCAACAGCCAAACCGGTTGACTGCCCTTTTTGTAGTCATTTTTTTACTTTATAGGAAATTACTTCGTAATGTTCCAATAAAGTAAAAAACGCTCCGCGAGGATGCGACCAGATGCATGT
>OLPC01003208.1_pt1 | contig 11120 bp, 10 predicted proteins | sample 1672341 | NCBI WGS metagenome assembly OLPC01 (sample SAMEA3136673, study PRJEB25190) | human gut metagenome | reverse complement strand
ACTCCATCGAGGGCGACTACAACATGATGACCGTGTCCGAGGTCGAGAAGCTGGCTGGCGGCGACGGTTCCGGCCGTATCCAGCGCTAATTGCAGGAAGGAGTCCAGAATGGATATCCGCTACTCCTGCAACCAGAAGGATTTCAAGCGCTATACCACTGAGGAAATGCGGGACGAAATGCTCATCACCGGCCTGTACAAGGCCGATGAGGTCGTTGCTGTGTACAGCCATGTGGACCGCATGGTCACGCTGGGCTGCATGCCGGTGCACGAGACCGTGTCCATCGACAAGGGCATCGATGTGTGGGCAAACTTCGGCACCCACTACTTTCTGGAGCGCCGCGAGATCGGCATGTTCAACATCGGCAAGGATTCCACCGGCATCGTGGTGGCCGACGGCGTGAAGTACGAGCTGGGCTACAAGGACTGCCTGTACATCACCAAGGGCACCAAGGAAGTCACCTTTGCTTCCGCCGACCCGGAGCATCCCGCCAAGTTCTACATGGTATCCGCTCCCGCACATTGCTCTTACGAGACCCGCCTGATCAAGATGGCCGATGCAAATCACCGTCCTCTGGGCAGCGTCGAGACCTGCAATAAGCGCACCATCAATCAGTTCATCCACCCGGATGTGCTGAAGACCTGCCAGCTCAGCATGGGTATGACCGAACTGGAATCCGGTTCCAACTGGAACACGATGCCCAGCCACACCCACGAGCGGCGCATGGAAATTTATACCTACTTTGAACTGCCCGAGGGGCAGGTGGTGTTCCACATGTGCGGCGAGCCTACCCAGACCCGCCACATCGTGATGCACAACGAGGATGCTGTCATCAGCCCTTCTTGGAGCATTCACAGCGGCGTAGGCACCTCGAACTATACGTTTATCTGGGCAATGGGCGGCGAGAACATGGAGTTTGACGACATGGACAACATCGCTACCACCGACCTGCGCTAAACAAGTACACCATACAACGCCCCGCATCGGGAGACCGATGCGGGGCGTTTTGCTAAATATTTAACTTTGCCCTCTCAGTCTCGCTTTGCTCGCCAGCTCTCCCAAAGGGAGAGCCATTGGCAGGCCGGGCAGGTCTGAGCTGGACGAGAAAAGCACAATATCACGTTAGGGCGATGGCCCTGCGATCAAACTCAACAGGAGGAATACAATGGATTTATCGGCTTTCGATTTGAAGGGCAAGGTCGCCCTCATCACCGGCGGTGCGCACGGCATCGGCTTCTCCATCGCAGAGGGTATGGCCAAGTGCGGTGCCACCATCTGCTTCAACTGCTCTTCCGAGGCCAGCCTTGAGAAGGGCCTGGCCGCGTATAAGGCTGCCGGCATTGACGCTCACGGCTATGCCGCAGACGTCTCCGACGAGGACGCCGTCAACGCGATGGTGGCGAAGATCAAGGCCGAGGTCGGCCCGGTGGACATTCTGGTCAACAACGCCGGCCTGATGAAGCGGGTGCCGATGGTCGAGATGAGCCACGCCGACTTCATGCGGGTCATCGACGTCCATGTGGGCGGTGCGTTCAACTGCTCCAAGGCTGTCCTGCCCGATATGATGGAAAAGCGCGAGGGCAAGATCATCAACATCTGCTCCATGATGAGCGAGCTGGGCCGCGAGACCGTCTCCGCCTACGCCGCCGCCAAGGGCGCGCTGAAGATGCTGACCAAGAACATCGCCTCCGAGTACGGCGAGTACAACATCCAGTGCAACGGCATGGGTCCGGGCTATATCGCCACCGCCCAGACCGCCCCGCTGCGTGAGGCCCAGCCCGACGGCAGCCGTCACCCCTTCGACCAGTTCATCACCGCCAAGACCCCGGCGGGCCGCTGGGGCGACCCGGAAGATATGGTCGGCCCCTGCGTCTTCCTGGCCTCCCACGCCTCCGACTTCGTGAACGGTCAGATTTTGTACGCCGACGGCGGCATTCTCGCCTATATCGGCCGTCAGCCTAAGTAAATCAGACAGCAGAAAAGCCCTGCGGCGTGCCGCAGGGCTTTTGTCGTGCCAGTCGTGTCAAATAAGGATGCCGTCGCAGTGGTCGAGCTCGTGCTGGATGATCTCTGCTGTCCAGCCTGAGAAGGTCTTGATGCGGGGCTGGAACTTTTCGTTCTGCCACTGCACCTTGATGGTCTGGAACCGTTTGGTCTTTCGGGTGCCGGTGAGGGAGAGACAGCCCTCCTCGGTCTCATACGGCCCGGACTTTTTGAGGATGACCGGGTTGAACATGACGAGATAGCCGTCCTCGCCCTCGACGGCGATGATGCGCTTTGCAGCGCCGATCATGTTCGCCGCCATGCCGACACAGCCGTCTTTGTGGGCGATGAGCGTTTCCAGCAGATCCTGCGCAATGGGCAGGTCTTCCGGGGAGGCCGGAGCGGCTTTCCGGGCGAGAAAAAGCTCGTCTTTGCAGATGTCACGGATCATAGAAAACCTCCTGTGCAGATGAAGAAAGCCACGATGTGCGTCATTCTCCGACGCTTCATCGTGGCTTTTTTGTGGTCGGAGTGGCGAGACTCGAACTCGCGGCCTCCTGCTCCCAAAGCAGGCGCGCTACCAACTGCGCAACACCCCGACAATATTCAATTGTACCTGTACAGTATACCTTTTTTTAGAGTGTTCGTCAATAGATTCATCCGGCGGCCGGAGTGCAAAAAATCCCGCCCGGAAATCCGGGCGGGATGCAACGGTTTTACAAATAGAGTGATCAGTCTGCGAACAGCGGAGTGGACAGGTAGCGGTCGCCGGTATCGGGCAGCAGCACCACGATGTTCTTGTCAGCGTTCTCCGGGCGCTTTGCCAGCTGCAGGGCAGCCCAGACGGCAGCACCGGAAGAAATGCCCACCAGCACGCCCTCCTTGTGACCGATCAGCCGACCGGTGGCAAAGGCGTCGTCGTTCTCCACGGCAATGATCTCGTCATAAACCTTGGTGTCCAGCACGTCCGGCACAAAGCCTGCGCCGATGCCCTGGATCTTGTGCGCACCGGCAGTGCCCTTGCTCAGCACCGGGGAGGAGGCGGGCTCCACGGCCACGACCTTCACGTCAGGGTTCTTGCTCTTCAGGTACTTGCCCACGCCGGTCACGGTGCCGCCGGTGCCAACGCCTGCCACAAAGATGTCCACCTTACCGTCGGTATCGTCCCAGATCTCGGGGCCAGTGGTCTCGATGTGTGCCTGGGGGTTGGCCGGGTTCACAAACTGGCCGGGGATGAAGGAATTGGGGATCTCCTTTGCCAGCTCATCGGCCTTGGCAATGGCGCCCTTCATGCCCTTGGCGCCCTCGCTGAGCACCAGCTCGGCACCGTAAGCCTTCATCAGCTGGCGGCGCTCCACGCTCATGGTCTCGGGCATGACGATGATGATGCGGTAGCCCTTGGCAGCTGCCACGGCAGCCAGGCCGATGCCGGTATTGCCAGAGGTGGGCTCGATGATGACGGAACCCGGTTTGAGCTTGCCGGAAGCCTCGGCGTCGTCGATCATGGCCTTGGCAATGCGGTCCTTGACGGAACCGGCCGGGTTGAAATACTCCAGTTTGGCCAGGATCTTGGCAGACAGGTTTTCCTGTGCTTCAATGTGGGTCAGCTCCAGCAGCGGAGTGTGGCCGATCAGCTGATCCGCGGAAGTATAAATCTTGCTCATAATACTTTGTCCTCCCTATGTGGGCGCTTGGCCCTGCTGTTCCGGGGCGGCCCCGGCGGTTCACACAACTCTATAAACCAATATGGTTTGTGGGTTTGATAGCATTATACGCTTGTGCTCTGCCCTTGTCAATGGAAAAATGCGAAAAAATCGGATTGAAAAGTTACAAACCCTGTTGTATAATAGGTTTGTCAATGAGAAGAGGACAACCCCACCATCCATGCCTGCGCATTGCCGCCCCTGACTGGGCCGCTGGCGCAAAGCGTCTGAGGGGTTGATAAGGAGAAAAGCTATGATCGTTTCAACCAAGGGCCGTTATGCACTGCGCGTAATGATCGACCTGGCCGAACACCAGGCGGAGCGGTATGTGCCGCTGAAGGAGGTCGCCGAACGGCAGGAGATCTCGGAAAAATATCTGGAAAATATCCTGAAGGTGCTGGTGCAGAACGGCTTTCTGGAAGGTCTGCGCGGCAAGGGCGGCGGCTACAAGCTGACCCGCGCGCCGGAAACGTACACCGTGGGCAGCATTCTGCGCCTGACGGAGGGCAGCCTGGCAACTGTTGCCTGCCTGGAAGAAGGTGCCCCTGCCTGCCCGCGCATGGCGGAATGCCGCACCTATCCGCTGTGGTACAAGCTGGACGGTATGATCAGCGAATACCTGGACAGCGTGACACTGGCCGACCTGATGCAGTACCCCGATGCGGGCAATGAATATGTGATCTGAGCAGATGCTCCGCCGTTTGACAGGCGGGGCATCTGTTATTTTATGCTGCCAAACGATAGGGCCGGGGCGCAGCGGCAGCGCTCCGCTGCGCCGGACTCCTATATGGCCCTTATATATAAAGAAAAAGATAAAGCAAAAATCGCTTGATAATAAAATTACATGCGCAAAATACGTGCGAAAAAACCTTTCAAAATCAGAATACACAAAAATAAACATATGTTTACGTTACATTTTACAATAATGTGATATTTACAAAGCTAAAAATAAAACATATAATGCTAATTAGAATCAATGGGTTATGAGCAAACACTGCGGCGTGCTGTGCGCTGCAGGCCGGCCCAGCGGAATGTAAAGAAGGAGGAACCCCCATGAAATACCTCAAGCAAATGCTGTGCGTGAGCATCTGCGGCGTTATGCTGGCAGCGGCAACCGGCTGTTCCGGCTCACTGACGGGCGGCAAGCGAATCATTCGCATTTCTCATGCACAGTCCGAAACCCACCCCGAGCATCTTGGCCTGCTCAAGTTCAAAGAATATGTGGAAGCCAACCTGGGCAATAAATACGAGGTTCAGATCTTCCCCAATGAGCTGCTTGGCTCTGCCCAGAAAGCCATCGAGCTGACCCAGACCGGCGCGATTGACTTTGTCGTGGCCGGTACCGCCAACCTGGAAACCTTTGCCGATGTGTACGAGATTTTCAGCATGCCCTACCTGTTCACCTCAGAAGAAGCTTACCATGCCGTCATGAATGATACCGATTACATGGAAAACGTGTATGATTCCACCGATGAAGCCGGTTTCCGCGTGATGACCTGGTATAATGCCGGTACCCGCAATTTCTATGCAACTACCCCCATTTATACCCCCGATGACCTGAAAGGTCTGAAGATCCGCGTGCAGCAGAGCCCCGCCAGCGTTAAGATGGTGCAGGCCTTTGGCGCTGCCGCCACTCCGCTGAGCTTCGGCGATGTGTACACAGCCATCCAGCAGCATGTTATTGACGGTGCGGAGAACAACGAGCTGGCCCTGACCAACAACAAGCACGGCGAAGTTGCCAAGTATTTCTCCTACACCAAGCACCAGATGGTGCCGGATATGCTGGTTGGCAACCTGAAATTCCTGAACAGCCTGTCTGATGAAGAGCTGGCTGTCTTCAAGGAGGCCGCCCGCCTTTCCACCGAGGAAGAGCTTTCCTGTTGGGATGACCAGGTGGAGGAAGCCAAGCAGATCGCCGAGAATGATATGGGCGTGACCTTTATTGATGTGGATATCAGCGAGTTCAGCAATAAGGTCAGCAATGTGCAGCAGGAAATGCTGGATGCCAACCCGGATATCCAGGACCTGTATGACCATATCCAGGCCATCAATGCAGAATATGAGGAGGGCAGCGCACAATGAAATCTTTACATAAGTTCCGCCATGGGCTGGATACCGTCCTGAGCTGGGTCTGCGCCCTGCTGTTTGCCGCCATGGTCGTGGTTGGCACCTACCAGATCGTGACACGCTATTTCTTTGGCCGCCCCTCCACCGTTTCGGAAGAACTGCTGACCTACAGCTTTACCTGGATGGCCCTGCTTTCCAGCGCACTGGTGTTTGGCAAGCGCGACCATATGCGGATGGGCTTTTTGGCCGATAAGATCACCGGCACCCCGCGCAAGGTGCTGGAGATCATCAGCGAATGCCTGGTCTTGCTGCTGGCTGCCGTTGTTATGCTGTACGGTGGTGTCAGCATCATGAAGCTGACCATGACCCAGGTCACAGCCTCTCTGGGCATCCCCATGGGCACGGTGTACACCGTTCTGCCGCTGTCCGGTGCTTTGATCGTGGTGTATTCGGTACTGAACATCATTGACCTTGCCACCGACAGCGTGGAAGAACACAGCTCCACCAGCGCAGAATGAGGAGGAAAACACAATGAACATTGCTCTTGTTTCCGGGCTGATCATCCTGATCCTGCTGGTCATTATGCTGGTCGCAGGCGTGCCCATCGCGGTGGCGCTCGGCATTTCGTCCGTGGTTGCCATCCTGCCCATTATGGACCTTGAAGTCGCCGTTGTTACCGGCGCGCAGCGCATTTTCTCCGGTATTTCCATGTTCAGCCTGCTGGCAATCCCGTTCTTTATCCTGGCCGGCAATATTATGAATAAAGGCGGCATTGCGGTCCGCCTGATCAACCTGGCCAAGCTCATCACCGGCCGCGCCCCTGGCGCCCTGGCACAGACCAACGTGATTGCCAACATGCTGTTTGGCGCAATCTCCGGCTCTGGCACGGCTGCTGCTTCCGCCATGGGTTCCATCATCGGCCCCATCGAAAAAGAAGAAGGCTATGACCCCAACTTCTCCGCTGCCGCCAACATTGCCACCGCCCCCACCGGTCTGCTGATCCCTCCCAGCAACGTTATGATCACCTTCTCGCTGGTGTCCGGCGGCACTTCAGTTGCCGCATTGTTCATGGCCGGCTACCTGCCCGGTATCCTGTGGGGTCTGGCCTGCATGATCGTAATCTACTTCTTTGCCAAAAAGCACGGGTACCGCAGCAAGACTTCCTTTACCTTTAAGGAGGCCATTCACACCATCTTGCAGGCTATCCCGGCGCTGCTGCTCATTATCATTGTCATCGGCGGCATCATCGGCGGTGTGTTCACCGCAACCGAAGGCTCCGTTGTGGCCGTTGTATACAGCCTGCTGCTCTCCCTGTTTGGCTATAAATCCATCAAACTGAAAGAAATCCCCAAGATCCTGCGCGAAAGTGCCGAGATGACCGGCATCATCATCTTCCTGATCGGCGTGTCCAGCATCATGTCTTGGGTCATGGCGTTCACCAACATCCCGTCCCTGGTGTCCAGCGCCCTGCTTTCCATCAGCAGCAACAGGTATGTGATCCTGTTCCTCATTAACATCATCCTGCTGGTGGTTGGCACCTTTATGGATATGACCCCTGCCTGCCTGATTTTTACCCCCATCTTTTTGCCGGTCTGCCAGGCTTTGGGCATGAACACCATCCATTTTGGCATCATGCTGATTTTCAACCTGTGCATCGGCACCATCACCCCGCCGGTCGGCACCACGCTGTTTGTCGGCGTTAAGGTCGGCGGTGTCAAGATCGAAACGGTGTTCAAACAGCTGATCACCTATTTTGCCGCGATTTTTGCTGTGCTGATGCTGGTCACCTATGTGCCGCAGATCAGCCTGGCTCTGCCCAGTCTGATGGGTTATGTGAAATAAAATGCGGTAACACGCCAATATGCTCTGCCCCGCCTGCCGGAACTCCGGCGGCGGGATTTTTTTGCACTTTTTTGTTGGAAAGGGTTGACAGTAGGGGGCAGGACTGCTATAATACACACATACCAACCAGCCTAGTATGTTAAAGGAAATGCGCTGGTTGAGATTTTGAACGGAAGGGAGCACACAACAATGAACGCTATTTTTAACACTTTGCTGCGCGCAAACTTCCGCTGTGGCCGAATGTCACACTTCCGGGCTGTACAACAGGCTGGGGGTGTATCGGCACCGCTTTGGGGCCGAATGTGACCGCCCAGGCTTATAAAACAGGTAAGTACGCCCGGTAACCAGACGCATGCAGAAAATGCGGGGATACCGGGCGTTTTTTCTATCGAATCATTCCGAACAATTTGAGATATGAGAATTTGACCGCAAAATTTTGGAGGTAATTACAATGTCTGAGAACAAACTGCATTTTGAAACGCTTCAGCTCCATGTTGGCCAGGAAGAGGCCGATCCGGCTACCGGTGCCCGCGCCGTTCCCATCTATCAGACCACTTCTTACGTATTTAACAACTCTGCCCACGCAGCTGCCCGCTTTGGCCTGACCGATGCCGGCAACATTTACGGCCGTCTGACCAACCCCACCGAGGATGTGCTGGAAAAGCGCATCGCTGCCCTGGAAGGCGGCGTGGCTGGCCTGGCTGTTGCTTCCGGTGCTGCCGCTATCAGCTACACCATCCAGGCCCTGGCCCAGAACGGCGGCCATGTGGTTGCCCAGAAGACCATTTACGGCGGCAGCTACAACCTGCTGGAGCATACCCTGCCCAACTTTGGCATCACCGCTACCTTTGTGGATGCCCACAACCTGAAAGAGATTGAGGATGCCATCCAAGAGAACACCCGCCTGGTCTACCTGGAAACCCTGGGCAACCCCAACTCTGATATCCCCGATCTAGACGCTATCGCAGAGATCGCCCACAAGCACGGCCTGCCGGTTGTTGTGGATAACACCTTCGGCACCCCGTACCTGATCCGCCCGCTGGAGCACGGCGCAGACATCGTTGTTCACTCCGCCACCAAGTTCATCGGCGGCCATGGTACCTCCCTGGGCGGCATCATCGTGGACGGCGGCAAGTTCGACTGGGCTGCTTCCGGCAACTATCCCGCCATTGCAGCACCCAACCCCAGCTACCACGGCATCAGCTTTGTGGACGCTGCCGGCCCGGCTGCTTTCGTAACCTATGTGCGTGCCATCCTGCTGCGTGATACCGGCGCTACCATCAGCCCGTTCAACGCATTCCTGTTGCTTCAGGGTGTTGAGACTCTGAGCCTGCGCGTGGAGCGCCATGCCGAGAACACCAAAAGGATCGTGGAATACCTTGCCAACCACCCGCAGGTGGAAAAGGTCAACCATCCCAGCCTGCCGGATCACCCGGATCATGCGCTGTACCAGAAGTACTTCCCCAATGGCGGTGCTTCCATCTTCACTTTCCAGATCAAGGGCGGTGTGAAGGAAGCTCATGCGTTCATCGACCACCTGAAGATCTTCAGCCTGCTGGCTAACGTTGCTGACGTTAAGAGCCTGGTCATCCACCCGGCCACCACCACCCACAGCCAGCTCAGCGAGCAGGAACTGCTGGACCAGGGCATCTACCAGAACACCATCCGCCTGTCCATCGGTACCGAGAATGCCGACGACCTGATCGCCGATCTGGAGCAGGCATTCCAGGCAGTCAAGGAGTAATCCTTCAATTTTCCCCAAAGCCTTTTCATCAAGCTTGTTTCCTCCAAGCTGAGTTAGATCAAACAGAAAAAGTCTTGCTTCAATGATACAGCCCGCATTCCGCCCCAAGCAGCCGGAATACGGGCTGTATTTATACCTTGAATTATACTATTTGCTATATAATGCAAACGCAAAACAAATCGTATAACTTAAGGAGCAACATTTTTTGCGTGCAGACCCCGTAAACCGGGCGGCAAAAACTGGACAGGGAACAGCTTTTTCGGTATAATGTAAAGATTATGAGATTTGTAAGGGAAAGTAAGGGTACAACATATGCTGCAAACGATCGCGGCTGTCAACCAGGCAGTCAACAACTTTATCTGGGGCGTTCCCGCCATGGTGTGCATCATCGGCGTGGGGCTGCTGCTCAGTGTGCGCACCGGCTTTATCCAGATCCGCAAATTCCCCTATGCCATCAAAACCACGATTGGCCGCATGTTCCGCAAGCGGGATGCTTCCGATGGTGCAATGACCCCCTTCCAGGCGGTGTGTACCGCGCTGGCGGCCACCGTGGGTACCGGCAACATTGCCGGTGTGGCGGGGGCTATTGCCATCGGCGGGCCGGGCGCGGTGTTCTGGATGTGGTGTTCCGCCCTGCTGGGCATGTGCACCAAATTTTCGGAGGTCACGCTGGCGGTACACTTCCGGGAGCGCAATGCCAATGGCGAGCTGGTGGGCGGCCCGATGTATTACATCAAAAATGGCCTTGCCAAACACTGGCGCTGGCTGGCCGCCATTTATGCTCTATTCGGCGTGCTGACGGTGTTCGGCACCGGCAACGCCACGCAGGTCAACACCATTATCACCGCCATTGATGCCGCCCTGAACCAGTATGCCGTTGTGAGCGATAAAGCTATGGCAACCGTCAACCTGGTCATCGGCATTGTAGTAGCCATGCTGGTGGCGCTGGTGCTGCTGGGCGGCGTGAAGCGCATTGGCAGTGTCAGCGAAAAGCTGGTGCCCTTTATGGCGCTGACCTATGTGGTGCTGGCTCTGGGTGTGGTGCTGCTCAACCTGCCGCGTCTTCCGGAGGTGTTTACCTCCATTGTGGCGGGGGCGTTCAACCCGGCGGCCTTTACCGGCGGCGCAGTGGGCAGCTTGTTCCTGAGCATGCAGAAAGGTGTTTCCCGCGGAATATTTTCCAACGAAGCGGGCCTTGGCACCGGCTCCATTGCCCATGCCTGCGCTGACACCAAAAAGCCGGTCAAGCAGGGCGTGTTCGGCATCTTTGAAGTATTTGCCGATACCATTGTGATCTGTACCCTGACGGCGCTGGTCATCCTGTGCAGCGGCACGTCGGTCAATTACGGCCAGGCCGCCGGTGCAGAGCTGACCATCTCCGGCTTTACCCTTACCTATGGCGGCTGGGCATCGCTGTTCACGGCGGTGGCGCTGTGCTGCTTTGCATTTTCTACCATCATCGGCTGGGGGTTGTACGGCTCCCGCTGCATTGAGTATCTTTTCCACACCGACAAAGTGGTGCGGCCTTTCCTGGTCGTTTACTCCTTTGTTGCCATCCTGGGCGCTACCGTGGACCTGGGCCTGCTGTGGAGCATTGCGGATACCTTCAACGGCTTGATGTCCATCCCCAACCTGATCGCGCTGCTGCTGCTTTCCGGAACGGTGGCCAAGCTGGTGAAAGAGTTCTTTGCCAAAGAACCGCAGTAACCCCAAATAGTAAAACTCCAAGGCAATACCGCACAATTCCCGCCTTGCGGCTTAAGCACCGCTCCGGCAGCTGC
>OLPC01003181.1_pt1 | contig 11192 bp, 9 predicted proteins | sample 1672341 | NCBI WGS metagenome assembly OLPC01 (sample SAMEA3136673, study PRJEB25190) | human gut metagenome | reverse complement strand
TGAAGGCCGTTTATTGCCCCTACTGCGGCGGTCGGACCAAGCGCAACGGCAGGACGTCCTCGGGCTACTGCGCGTGGAAGTTGCGCCCGCCGAGCGCGAGTTTCGCGGCGGACATGGCCACGTTCTCGTATTTGAACCCGAACTACCTGTTCTGCTCGCGCACGAACCTTGCAAGCATTTTCGGCTTGGGGAACCTCTCGGGCGTGCGGTCGATGAGCTACACGTTCTCGTCGTGTGTCTCCGCGACGATCGACTTCCGGGACGTTGACTTCTCGACGCCCACGGACCTGTTCTGCACGTTCTCGGGGTGCAACAGGCTCACGACGACCTTTGCGGATGCGAGTTGGGCGCTTCCTTTGAGCGGAATCACGGGGTCTCAACGCTTTTGCTCGTGCTCCACGTCGCTCGTCGGCGGCAACGGGACCGTGTGGGCAAGTAGCAAGACGGCCTGCTCGTACCTGTGCATCGAAGTGGCTGGTACGCTTGGGTACATCATGGCTTCTCAGCAATGAGTTTGGCCTTGGTCACTATATCGGTATTGGCCATATCTGAGAACATTTCGTCGACGAGCCGAACGTAGAACTCGTAGGCTTCGTAGCGAGATGCCTTCAGAGCGTCTTCGGCTTCCCTCAAACGCAGCCCAGCATCTCTCGCTTGCGCTTTTCTTGCCATCTGCTGCATGACTGGTTCGTCACCGCCTTTGGAATCATCACCTCTCTGCAGTTTCGCCACCTCCGCATCAAGGCGCGTCATCAATAACTCGTATTCGCTCTCACCAACATTTGAGAGGCTGATCAGCAAGTCTTTGAATGCCCTAGCAGCGAGCATGCGATTTAGGGCTGCCCTGCAAGCATTAGGTTCTGCGTTGGCGTTCTCAACCATATCCTGGGCAATGAAGGCACTCCCTGCTGATGGTTTCTCATCCTCTAGTGTGGTCTTTCCAAGCAGCCACTCGGCGTTTACCTTCCCCGTAATGCTTTTAAGTGCGGTGACTGCCCCGCTCTCCAGTCCAACGATGTCAGCGACGTCTTGGAGCTCGTATGAATCGCAGTCCGTCTCGCCGATTAGATAGCCGATTGGTTTTCCGAAGAAATCGGCAAGTTCGACCAAATCAGTCCAATTCGGGAAATGGTCCCCCTTGAGGAAGTGGCTAATCCTTCGCGCTATGGCCCTGCACCCTTGGTCCATCTTCTTTGGGTAGTGAGCATCGATGCTCGATTGATTTTCTTCCCCGTAACGCCTTTTGTACATGAGCCTCGCGAGCTCGATCTGCGAGAGGCCAACCCTACCGTCCGTATTGACGAAACTCCGCATTAAGCTTGCAAGTCGTTCTGGAAGCACATCTTCTGGCTTATATCGACGGACATACATTGTCTGAATACCCTTTCTAAATAGCGCGTCAGACATATTTAAGACATTTACTGTCTGTTTATGCAGTTGCATTATAGACTCAAGTAATCAAGTAGCCAGCGGGCGGTCGAGTTAGGAGGACGCAATGACGGATTGGGATTACGCGCAGCTGTCACATATTGCAAAGGAGTCGGGTGGACCAAGGGCGCTTATCGCAAACATCAGAAATGGGGGGGATTGCCACAGGAAGGTGGCAGGGTAGCATTGTTGGATCTGCTGTAACGCTTGCCATAGGGGGTATGGGTTTGTACCTGTATAACAGGCACCAGAAGAAGCTGGCGCTTGCCAACGAGAGCGCCGAAATCCTTGAGTCGAACATCGAAGCCTACGATGCCATCCAAGCGGAGGGGGCCACGGGTGCAGCCGATGAGGACGAGCCGAGTATTCGGGATGAAGGGCCAGGTGCCGAAGCCGCCGTTTAGCGACGAGCAATATTGCTAGCCAATTCAACGACATAACCTAGAAGGGCCGAGCCCCCGGCACAGCGCCGAGGGCTCATCTTCGTTGCGGATTGATTACACTGGGCGGTCTTGAGCTCCCGATGTGTCGGGCCGCCCTTGCTGATGTTCGCTTAAAAGTGGTCCGAATGGTCGAGTTGGCGTACTGGACAAGGATTTTCGAAAAGCGCTTCGAGCTGACGGCGGCGCCCTTTGATGCTAAAAGGCATCGGGGCTGCGTTTCTATAAGGCCGGCCACCCAATTAAGAGTCATCAGGACGCATGGCCTCGGTACATCGAGGAGCAGCTTGGATGGGCTATCGAGATGAAAAGATCGTTGCGGAGATCGGGCTTTAAAAAACACTTCGGCAATCACTGGCTTATAGGACGCACTTTTTGTAACTTTCAACTATGAGTCGACTGTTTTCCGACTGCAAAACGCTGGGATGTCATCGAGAAGCCCGCTCACGGTATCCAGATTCGGGTAGGGATGGATACCGTGAGCAGAGAGTCCGATATTAGACGATGCGCCCGGTAAGGTGTCCGGACGCATCGCGGTCGGTCTGTTGGGAGCCGTGCATCTGACGGCAAGATCCATCACGATGTTACAGGGCATGCCATCTTGCGGTCTTTCCCGTTCCGTCGCTATCGATGGTCTTGTCTACCTTCTTCATCTTCGCTAGAAGGTTCGATACCTTCTTGGCCTTTTGCGCGTCGGTAAGGCCCGAGGGGAGAAGATCGTTGATGAGGGCGGTGATTTTCGCACGTGGCGCGGGCCCCGTTTCTGAGAGCATCTGAATGACAAGCGCCTTGCAGGCCTCTTCATTGAGGCCTTTGCTCCGCGTGTAAGACACCTCCTGCCCCGTCTTCGAGGCCAGGGCGTTCGTGATGGAGATGTGGGGGTACCTGCCCTCGATAAGCTTGAGCCGATGCAGCTCTGCGGCCTCCTCGCTCGTGATTTCCTCGCCCTTCTGAACCTTGTCCAAAAGGTAGACGACGTCCATCGGAAGGTCCGGCTTAGCATAGAGGAGCCTGCTGTAGCTCTCATTGATGGTCTTGCCGTAGACGCTTACGCGCACGCGGGTTGGATCCGAAAGGTCGTAGGTGGGTAGGGGAAAGTATCGCTTTCTCTGCATCTGGAATACTTTGGGGATTCCCATGGCGATGGTGTCGATCATGTCCATCTGCACCATCGCCTCGGAAAGGAAGGGGTTGCGGTAGTAGCTTGGCTTGAAACCCGGCCGCATCGCATTTTCGATTGTCTCCGGAATAAAGGACCCTTCGTTTAGGAACACGAGGTGATCCTCGAATTCCTCGACGTTGATTCGCCCCTGCATGGAATAGTCCTGATGGGCGATGCAGTTGTTCAGGAGCTCTCTGATGATCTCGGGTTCGTACTGGTCAGCCTCAAAGGGAAACAGGCTCGCGCCATTTGCGTTGAACCGGTACTTCTCGTTGCGGATTTTCCCGAGGACCTGGTCAATCGCGAGAAGGAAGGGTGGCTTGAAGTGCTCGTAAGAGGTTACCGAACCATTGGAGGCATAGAGGGTCCAGGTGATGCGCGGACTTATCCCATCGAGCAGGCAGGTGGATTCTGGCCTTCCGAGCAGGATGAGCGTCGTCGGGGTGATCTTGCCGTTTCTGGTTAGGTTTGCCATGTCGAGAATCGTGCGGTCATCCATGTCCGCGAACGCCCCGGAATGCCGCCGGTGCTTGGAGAGAAAGAGCTCCACCGCTTTCTTCACGGCTTCGGGGTCGAGGTCCTCGAAGGTTGCTTCTTCGATTTCGGAGGCGCTCCAGTCCGGCCTCCGCATTTGGCGTATCTGCTCGTACTTATCGATGGGGAGTGGCCCGAGCGAATCGCCCTCGCGCGCCCATGCCGCATTGTTGAACGCCGTTGGCATGCCCGGCGTTGCGGCGGGGATTTGAAACGCGAGGACGCGTTTGCCGTCAATCCTGAGTGCATGTATTTCTCTCAGGGTGAGGTGGTTGTTCGCGCGGTCTGCAATCTCCTTTTTAAGGGATCGAAGGTTGGCCGGATTTCCTTCTCGGTAAGCGGTCCCGCATGCGACCTTGTCGTTGTTCATGCCGAAGATGAGCCAGGCGTCTTGTTTCCCGCGCAGGATCGCTTCGTTGCTCAGCGCGGAGAAGTATTTCCCGAAGTCCTTGAAGCTGAAGTCGTTTTTCGCTTCCTTGAGCTCGATAACCTCGCTCTCGTAGGGCTTCTCGATACGGGCGATGAGTTCAAGGACGTCATGATCGCTGTAGTACAAGATTGCTCCTAACGGACTTGCGGCTGATATTTAGTCGTCAGATACGACTAAATATCGAAATCAAAGCCATTTTAGTCCAATATAACGACTAGAAATAAAGATATTGGACCGTTTATAGGACTAAATACTGTGGAAGGCCCGGCTTTAGTCCAATCGCTGTCTAACGACCTGCCATATTCATAATCCGGAGGTCGTAGGTTCAAATCCTGCCCCCGCGACCAAGAATTTTGCAGCCCGGAAGCTTAACGGCTTCCGGGCTTTTTTGTTGCTGATTGGCCGGACCTGCTTCATCTCCGCTCGAGGCAGAGCGGCGACGAGGAGCTGAGGCTACCAGCTCTGCGCTATTCCTCAAAACTGAATAGTTTTTAATTTTGAGGAATAGACTCAATACGTGGCTTCCGGGAACCTCTGTACCCGTCCTTTCCTGGACAAAGGTATGTCCGCGCGGCGTGGAACAATACTTCTTGTGTATGCGGTAGCGTAAAAGTCGACACTTCGGCCGACCTGATTCGGACATAGCGGCAAAGAACATGCCGATCACAAGCTATCGGTCTAACCTAGTCATTGCTTCGGTAATCGACTAAGGAGGCCAGAAAGGAAAATGATCAGCATGTCCCAAGTCGTAACTATACGGCAGTTGAGAAAGAGCGGCGAGAGCATCGCCTCCATAAGCCGGATCACCGGCGTCAGCCGCGACACCGTATACAAATGCCTCGCCCTCGACGACCTCTCCCCGAAGATGCCCGTCAAACGCCCAGGCTCGTCGACGATGGACCAATACCGCAGCGTTATCGAGGGTTGGCTCGACGAGGACGCCAGGTCTTGGCGCAAGTAGCGCCACACTGCCGCGCGCATACACACCCGCCTCAGAGACGAGTGCGGCTGCGAGGCGAGCGAATCCACCGTCCGCCACTACGTCGCTCGCCTCAAGACAGAGCGCAGGGAATCCAAGGAGGCGTTTCTCGATCTGGTATGGGCCCCGGCGAGGCTCAGGCCGACTTCGGCGAAGCCGATTTCTACGTCGGCGGCGTGCGAAGGCGGATGCTGTACTTCGTCGTCACCTTCCCTTACTCGAACGTCGGCCTGGCGCAGGTGTTCTCCGGCCAGAACGCCGAATGCGTCTGCCAGGGCCTGCGCAACATATTCGAGTACTGCGGCGGCGTCCCAGCGCGCATAGTGTTCGACAACGCCACCGGCGTCGGCAGGAAGGCCTGCTCGACCGTAAGGACCACCGAGATGTTCGCGGCTTTCTCCGCCCATTACGGGTTCGACTACTCTTTCTGCAACCCGGACTCGGGCAACGAGAAGGGCAACGTGGAGAACAAGGTCGGCTTCATCCGCTGCAACCTGTTCGTGCCCGTTCCCCGCATCGGCGGCACCGACATATACAACCGCCACCCGCTCGACCGCTGCACGCGCCTTTCCGAGCGGAATCATTGGCGCAAGGGCGAGCCGGAGGCCCGGCTATTCGCGGAGGACCGCGTAGCCATGGCGGGCCTGCTGGAAAATCCGTTCGACGTCGTGCGCTACGTCAGGCCCAAGGCCGACAAGTACGGCAAGGTCCGCATCGAGGGCAAGCACCTCTACTCGTCGGACCCGGCGCTTGCGGGAACGACAGAATCCCTGCAATTCAGCTCTTTTCCGATTTGCGTCGGACCCGGCGCTTGCGGGAACGACGCTGATAGTGGGGCTCGGTGCCACCGACGTGCGCATATATGACGAGGAAGGCACCTTCGTGTGCAGTCACGAGCGTGCCTACGGAGATGCGCCGTCGGACTCGTCGCAGCCTGCGAGCCAGATAGCGACGCTTTGCAGCAGGCCGGGTGGATGGACGAACAGCAAGGTGAGAGCTTGCATGCCCGACATGCTGAGGAGCCATCTCGACGGCAAGGACAAAAGCGACCTTCGGGCCAGCCTGAGAACCATGAGGGACGAAATCACCGTTCACGGATGGGACGCCACCGTCGCGGCCATGGAGATGGCGCTCATTGCGACGGGCAGGGTAGATGCGGCGTCGGTCGCCGTCGCGGCGGCACGCTGCGCGGGAGGCGCCATCGCATATGACGAGCCCGTCGACCTGTCGGAGTACGACCGCGCGTTGGGAATCGGGGGCAGGTAATGGCTTTGAAGGCAGAGGAGGCAAGGGAGTTCAAGGCCAAGGCGAGGATGATGTACTTCTCCAACGAGGTAATCGACAAGTTCTGCGCCACGGCAACGCCGGGCCAGCTCGCCGCGGCGGCCGCGATGCTTGATGACGAGCAGGGCGTCAGGGAAAGGCGCAAGCGAGACAGACTGTTCAGGAAGGCAAAGTTCCCGCAAGTCAAGTCATTCGAAGGCTACGACTTCTCCCAGGCGTCCTTCCCCGAAGGCTACACCGCGGAGGACCTGATGGGGCTGGGGTTCATAGACAGGGCCCAGGACTTCGTGTTCTATGGCCAGACCGGCCGCGGAAAGACCCATCTGGCAATCGCCATCGGCGTTGCCGCCGCGAGCTCCGGCAAGACGGTCAGGTTCTTCACCACCGCGGAGCTCGTCATGGCCCTTACGATGACAAACTCTGCAGGCGCCTTAGATCAGTTCATGAGGGACCTGGCGAAGGCCGACCTTCTGATCTTGGATGAGTTCGGGTACGTGCCCCTGGACATTAACGGCGCAAGGCTGCTGTTCCAGGTGGTGTCAGCATGCTTCGAGAGGCGAAGCGTGGTGTTCGCCACCAACATCGAGTTCAGCAAATGGGGAACGATCCTGGGCGACGACAAGCTTGCCTCCGCGATGATCGACAGGGCGGTCCACCATGGAAGACTCGTCGAATTCAACGGCACGAGCAAGAGGATGGACAAGGCCTTGATGCTCGGGAAGGCGGAAACCTGAGGCATCGGCGGCTCTTTTGCCAGATTGTCGGAACTGGGCAGCCAAAGTGTCGAGAAAACCGTTGCCAAACACAATGTCCATAAAACAGTCCCAGTCCACGAAACGGAAACCGACTTGTCAACGGCAATGGGGCAGATTCAGATTCAGATTCACGTCGCCCGGCGACATCTACCTCGACGAGGAAAACCGCACGGCGATGTGCATCCGGAACGACGGCTCGGCCGATCTGCTCGGCGAGTTCTCCATCAGCGAGATCGGCGACATCGATGGCGAGCCAGGCGACCAAACCGGCTGGGAGAGCAGCGTCCACGACTTCTACGAGGCGTGGGACGGGATTTTGTACTACATCGGAGGATCGCTCGACGGCAGCACCCCTTCCAGCGAGCCGGCAGCCGGCGGGTCTCTCGGCTGGGACCTTCCCATGCCCCGCTACCGCGTAGCCATAATGCGCGGGGACGAAAAGACCTGGTTGCCATGGATGCGCGGCATGGTAGACGAGGGAGGTTCGGATGACGTCTTCGCGGGCGTGCCTGGATGCGGGATCGTCGACATTGAGTTCGATGGCGGCGGCCTAGGACCGAACGGATGGTTTACGAAGAACATGGCTGGCGACAAGCTCATTGGCGTCACGGTCTACTACGATACTCCAGCACCATCAGAAACTGGTTGCTATCAGGCGAAATATCGCGTCCATTGGTTAGGGGTTTCACCCGCATGGGGCAAGTACGAATACGACGACGATGACGGCGGCGCCGGCAACGATTTCGATCAGCTCGACATGATCGAACTTACCATTTGCCCCGTATAGCTGTGCCTGATTGCGTGTATGAACGCCTTCGGCATTTCATGCACGCATTGTCAAGGATGCCCAGAAGCTCAACGGTATACTGAGCCAATATAAGAATTGGTTATTTCAAAAGGCTTGGTGGCATCATGCATTCCGATAACGATAAACAAATAGAAGGCTTCTTTGCTGGGGCTTATGATTTCACGAGGACAAATGACCCTTCAGAATATGAGGCGATGTTTCGCGTCCTCTGCTTCTGCGCTGCGGTGAAATCAGGAGATACAAAAGTTGTTGACGCACTTTTGCAGGAAGGGTTCGATGTTAACGAGACAGTCGAGGCTGTTGATGAGGCAATTTACGTACGCCCGCTATCTGTTGCAATACTGGAAGAACAGTTCGAAATGGCGAAGCATCTGATTGCCAGGGGCGCCGAGGTTGGGAACGCGCCCTACGAAGTACCTTCCTTCGGCGCTTCAATGATAACCGCTGCGATGCAGCAGGAACCAACAAGGGCAATATCGATGATACTCGGGCTTCAGGCAGTACGAGAAAGAATGAAGGGGATGGATAGCGCTGCAAAGACCGATGACATGAATCCTGTCTTGAAGTACGTCCTGAGCAGGTCGCCTCTTTCAGCTGCCTGCTATGTGAAATCGGCAGATCTAGTCGAAGCTTTGCTTAACGCTGGTGCCGAGTTCGGCGAATACTACTACCTTGCACTTGGCTATGCGCTGGACGATGAGAAACCCTGCACAAATGACGAGAGAAACGAGCTTCTCGACTTGGTGCTTAGTTCTCGAGACCGAATCGGGTTTGATCGATTCGTCGAGGCAACGCGAGATTTTGAACAATATATCAACGGGGAATGGCGGCGAAATCTCGCCTCCGATGATTACAGCCCGGCAGTGGCAGCGCAAGAAAGGGCATGGCGAACTTGCGACAGGCTTTTAACGAGCCCTGCATATCGTAAGCGAATGCCGATGTCGCAATTGCTCTATACGAAATACTGCGATCTCACACTTGATGACATCATCGGAATGATAGCTGAGGTTTCTGGGACTATCGATTCGGCCTCGACGCTTGAGGCGTTAGCGACAGCTCTTGTTCCGCTTGGCGTCCGTCGAAACTGTCTCGGCGTTCTGTTCCCGCTAGAAGTCACGATCATGCCCCATCCAAGCACCAAAAAGAACGTGCTTGTAGCTGTCCCGAAATTTAAAAGCATCAACGATGAGACAGGCAAGCAGGAAGCTTTCAAAACGGTGGTCATCCCCCTTCTCCAAGAGAAAGCTCCAAACATAGAGCTAAAGCTCGATGAATACGATAGCGTTCTCGATGAAATAGCCGTTGTGGGCGACTCGGCTGCAGCTCAGGCAGCAGTAGGCTTGGCGATGAGCAGTGAGCACACGGTTAAAGACTATAGAGACATGTTTGGCGTCGATGCGGCCGAGCAACTCATGATGAGGTGCAGCCTGTTTTCCATGGTTGAGCTCGTTCGAGGCGAGGACCAGCGTCCCTTCTATTACGACGAAACCTTTGCCAGGAAAACTATCGACTTCATGTGTCAGGACAATCTTGACCAAATTAAGAACTACATGAAATGCAACTATGCTTCCAGTTTTACAAAGTTGATCCAGGCGAAGGCAAGCGAGCAAAATCCAAGTGAACGGTTCTCGACATTCGCCGCGTATTGCGGGTCACTGATCAGCGATGAATTGTCTCCAATCTATCTTGAAAATACCCTGGACGACAGGGCCATTAGCGAGCTAGAGGAGATGTTCGAAAACATCAAAGCTGCTTATCGGAAAGCGATTGAAGACGCCAATCATCTGTCTGAAGATTCTCGATCGAAAGCGCTTCGCAAACTGGATGGCATTGATTTGATTATCGTTGGTAAAACTCGCCTGAATCCACCGCTCGAGGGAACCCTGATAGTCGACGACTGGAACTTTGTAGACAACTTCAACAGGCTCAGAGCCTTGTATACGAACAGGCAGCTTGCGTGCCTGCTAGCAGGGGACGATGAATCAAATGTGATTTCACAAGGTTATGCATGGGATTACAACGCCTGCTACTCTTTGCAGGAAAACAACGTCAAGCTATTCGGCGCGTACTTGTTGCCGCCCGCGTATTCATCAAAGCGCTCGAGCGTAATGAACTACGCTGCTATCGGTAGAGTCATGGGGCATGAAATCTCACATGCTTTCGACCCCAAGTCAATTGAAACGCTGAAAACAATAGGCGGCGAAAGCGAGGCTGTAGACATCTTTTCATCAAGCCCATCCTATGCGGAGAACAACGAGAAGCTCAAGGAACAATTCGAAGGCAAGGTGCCAAGAAGACTGGTGCATGCCGATCCAACTCTCGCTGTTTGCAATGAGTTTGATAGCGGAAAATGCTTAGGCGAAAACTTTGCGGATATCGTCGGCCTCGAAATTGCTCTTTACGCATACGCCCTTTCTTGCGGACTTAATTCAATTGCAGATCTCGTGCAGAACAAACCCGACGATGTTCGATTGTTTATGCAGTCTTACGCATTAAGTTTCCGAGAAAAGCCAGCGCTTAATTGGTTGATATATCAAATGATGTTTGACGTACATGCGCCAAATGAGCTTAGGGCCAATACGGTTAAGAACCTAGACGCATTCCACGAAGTCTTTGGGACCAAAGAGGGTGATGGGATGTGGCTGGATCCGGACAAGAGGGTAAGCGTTTTCGGAATCAAATAGATGCACGTAAGCTACTGTCGAATCAATAAAGCTTTCCCAAATCCGCCAGCTCCTTCTTTAGTGCCCAAATGCGTCTTTTGTTTCGATCCCTTGAGGAGTGAAGCGAGAGATTGTAGATAATTCCAATAAGGCCGATGAGCGAGACGATGGCAGGCAAAACAAAGATTGAAACCATCTCTCCTGAATCTTTGGTAGCGAAGGTGCTATAACCGCAAGCAAAAAGGACTCCGCAAACCGACAGCCCAATAACGAACACAAGCCAGGAATTGTCCCAAATATTTGTCTTCGCATCGATTGCCGTGTTTTGTGATTCTAGAGACTCGATTTCCGCTCTGAGACCTTCTGTCCTTTTGCGAAGCTCTGCGAGCTCTTTTTCCCTTTGAGAGGGCTGATAGTCAGCATCCGTATAGGAACCGTCGCGATTGCGCTTGCCCCTCGTTCTCCACCAAACAGGCGTGCTTCCCGGTGTCGGCCCCATCTCAACCCAAGCATCATTGTCGTGATCGTAGGCTAAATCGCCCATGACAATTCCCTTCAGCATCGGTGGTTCGCAATTATAAAACACCGGTATTGTTGTTCAGTGGAACGCCCCAACATGCATGAGATAGAGAAGGTCGCCATCTATATGGCGGCCTTCTCTTCAATTCAAGACTTTAGTCTGCTGGCCGCGCAGCGGCCAGCTTTAAAC
>OLPC01003177.1_pt1 | contig 11214 bp, 9 predicted proteins | sample 1672341 | NCBI WGS metagenome assembly OLPC01 (sample SAMEA3136673, study PRJEB25190) | human gut metagenome | reverse complement strand
TTCAACCATGCTGTTTTCCTCCTTAGACACATATAATATTAATTTTGACTAAAAACTTCAATTAATATGTTATATATTATAGTGCATATTATTCAAAAACACAAGTGGTATTTGCACTTTTTTGTGAATTTTTATTGAATTTTTTAAATTTTATTATTCATTGAACCAAAGAGATGAACTTTTCAGTACCGTCTCTGTTGTCAGAAAATTTTTACCTGCCTGCCTTCTGTGTAAGAAAATGAAACAGTTCCAGATATTCTTTTTCCGTGTATTCAAATGGAGGTACTTTATAATCTATAGAAATATGAACCAATGGCTTTTTTGTTGTCTGGGTCTCGTTAAGAAGATACGTCAGATCGAACCAGAGCATGTCGTCATCAATTTCTTTTAACTGTTTTTTTTCTTCCTGGGTCAGTAAATTTCCCAGATATTTCTCGTAAATTAAATTCAGCAGAGATTCTTCCTGTCTTTTGTAGCCTGCCAGAGTCTTTTTGAATGGCCTTGGTACATCGGATAAATAACATTCGCTGGCATCATGGAGAAGGCATGCCAATGCCATACGGTCAGAACAGCCTCTTGCAAGAGCTTCTCTGGCACAGTTGATACAATGCTGCCCTACAGAAAAGAACGTCTGTACATGACCGTTTCCGCGGCAGATCAGGGACAGGGCATGTGCGATGTCTTCTATGCAGATCATATCCGGATCAGGATTTACCGGATCGATATGTCTGCCGGTGTAAGTTGTGATACAGTCACTCATAATTGTTTTCTCCTGTTTTCTCGTGTAATGGGCAGCCCCATAGGAAGAAAGATTCCCTCTTCATCTTCTTCCTCCGGAGAGTTCTGAATGATCACGTTTCGAATATTCTGCATCCGTTCATCCAGTGCTGCACTCTGCTTTGCACAGTCAGAAAGTTCATCCTGAAGAAATTTGATCTGATCCGGGGCGATATTTTTCTTATATCTCATCTTATGCTCAAGGCTTGCCCAGAAGTCCATTGCTATAGTGCGAAGCTGTACTTCAACAGTTACAAATTTCTTGGTATTCTGCAAAAAGATCGGTACCTGTACGATCAGATGAAGACTTCTGTAGCCACTGGGTTTAGGATTTTTGATATAGTCCTTTTCCTCAATGAGGGTAATATCGTCCTGGTTCAAAAAACTTTCTGCGATCTCATAAATGTCGTCAGGAAAAGAACAGATGACTCTGACTCCTGCAATATCATTAATATTTTTTTCTATGGAATCCAATGTCAGAGGAATATTTTTTCTGCGTATTTTCCGCAGCAGACTGTCATAAGATTTTACCCGGGTCTTGATGCTTTCTATTGGATTTTTATCATACTGCAAAGAATATTCCTGATTTAAAACCTTGAATTTGGTCTCTATTTCCATAATTGCACATTTATAATAAGACATCAGCAGATCCATGGGCTTTTTGTTCTTCTCAAGCATCTCCAGGAATTCATCCGAAAGCAGACTGTTTCTTACAAATTCATCCCGCTTTCGTTCGATCAGATTTCTTCCCTGCTCCCTTAAATCTTTTAATTCTTCTATGTTTCTCATTTTCTTCATCTCCATTAATTAAAAAACTGCAGTAACCATTTCAGTCACTGCAGTTATTGTAGCACAAAAATGCCAATTATTTAACTGTTAATATTCTGAAGCAGAGAATTCATTTCCTGATACAGAAGATCTTTACTGGAGGCTCCCATCACAATAGATACGAAAGTCTTTCCGTAAGCATTCTGCGTCAGAATAGCCAGACAATTGCCGGCTGAGTCTGTTGTTCCTGTTTTTCCCCCAAGGATTGTCACATCTTTCGGCGGAGTTGCCTCTCCTGTAAGATAGTGATCAGTAGCCTGAAGGGTTGTACTCAATGCGGAACCATCTGCACCTGTATAATTAACTGTATAGGAAGACAACTGTGTAATTTCTGTAAATTCCTTATACTTCATCGCTTCATTCAACATCAGATAAATATCATATGGTGTGGTATAATGATTTTCATCCTGAAGACCATGTGGATTAGTGAAATGTGTCCCTGTGCATCCCAGTGCTGCCGCATAGCTGTTCATCATCTGGACAAAATTCTCTGTACTTCCACCCACATATTCAGCGATAGCAGAAGCTGCATCATTTCCTGAATATACCAGAAGACAATGCAAAAGCTGATCCAATGTTACCTGATCACCTGCTGAGAACCCACACACCTGAGAACCTTCTTCCAATGTAACATTTTCCTGGGAAATCGTTACGTTATCATCCAGTTTCCCACTTTTCAATGCAAGCATTGCAGTCATGATCTTGGTAATACTTGCCGGATAAACCTTATCATAAATTCCCTTTGCATATAATACTTTATGGTTGTTCAGACTGAACAACAGACCGCTCTGATCATCTTCTAAAGATACATTCTGTATCTTGTCCACATCGCCTTTAGAAGAAACACATAATTTCTGGGCAAAAGAGGTTGTTTTCATGTTTTCTTTTGAAGCCAGACTATTCGTAAAAACCTGTGAAGAATCAAATGCCTGAACCGGTTTTCCGACATAGTTTCCTCTCATGATCTGCATTGCCACATAAGCACCGCCTGCGGCCAGCACCAGTATGAGAAGAAGCAGTATCGTATGGCCGATTCGCTTCCCTCTGGCACGTTTATAACGGGATCTCTTCTGAACGGCAGCTTTTGCTTTTTTCTGTTCTGTCAGTTCCAGTTGTCGGGAAGGTCTCTGAGACTTTGGAAGTACAGTCGTATGAACCGGTCTTGCACTTTCTTTTCTGATATTTCTGTTCCCTGACATATTTTTGTACGGTGTCGCTGACTTTTTCTCAGGTGTCTTCTGAGGAGATGACTTTCCTAATCTCATAAGTATTCCTCTCTCCTGTCTATTTCCTTTTTCATGATTTCTTTGTTGTATGTGCTGCTCTGAAGACCTACATTGAGAACAAGTCCCATACCAATATACAAACTGATCAGAGAAGTCAGTCCATAGCTTACAAATGGAAGAGGTGTACCTGTATTTGGTGCAAGTCCTGTAGCAACACAGATGTTAATAAAACTCTGAAGTGCAACCAGACCGCCTACGCCGCAGCAAAGGATCTTTCCTGACAGATCCTTCGCCCGCAGGCTCATCCGGATACATTCAAAAGAAATTGCCAGCAGCAACAATATGATTACCACACATCCCAGAAATCCATATTCCTCACCTGCAACTGCAAAAATAAAGTCTGTCTGATTCTCAGAAACAAAATTACCCTGATTTACAGAAGTTACACTGTCATCACCACTTAATTTCTTTCCAACCAGCTCTCCTGATGCGATAGCAGTTTTGGAATTATTCTGCTGTTCGATATTATCTGAATATTCTTCATTTTCAGGATACAGGAAAGACATAATACGGTCTCTCTGATAATCTTTGATCAGTTTCTGATCCGGTTGGACCACAATTGACAAAAAGATGATCAAAAGCGGTACTGCGATCAGGAGAGCCCCTCCTATGATCTTATAACTTAAACCTGCGATATAGATCATAATACAGAATATAACAATAACAGTAATGGTATTTTTCAGGTCAGGCTGCTGCAGAATCAGAAACAACGGTACTGCAAGAAGTATTGCTGACAGTCCAAGAGTTTTCGGTGTATTCAGATGTTCCTCATTATCCATGAAAAATTTTGCAAAAAACACAATCAGTATAATCTTCGATAACTCTGTAGGCTGAAATGTAAAGGATCCGATACTGATCCATCTGGCTGCACCGTTGGCACTGTTTCCGGCAATACGTACTATCACCAGCATAACGATGTTAAATCCATACATGATCCACTGAAAATTCATCAGCCAGGAATAATCCATCAGTGACAATATTAACATAAAGATTACACCCAGAATCACTCCTACAAACTGTTTAGACTTCAGATCTGAAGCAGCAGTTCCAACCAGTGTAACACCAATCATACTGATGGCAAGCAGAAACACTACCAGTCTGAAATTATAAAATCGTAACTTATATTGCTTTAACATATTTATCTGTCCTTTTTATTCCGAACAGGAATATACGCATGAAGCACTGCCGGCTCCTGTGAAATCTGTATTTTTACCTGTTCTTCATCAATGGTAAGGTATTTCTTCACGGTATGTATCAGGTCATTCCGTAACATTTTCATCATTTGCGGAGAGCAGTCTATCCGTTCTGATATAAGGAGCAGTTTCATCCTGTCCCTGGCATATCCTGCGGAGCGTTTCTTTTCCCTGAAAAAAGCTCTCACACAAATTCCCTCCTTTTATTTTCTGAACATATTTCCCAGTCTTTTAAAGAATCCCTTCTTCTGGTTAATGTCGCTGAAAGGAACCTCTTCTCCCATCAAACGCCTGCAGATATTTTGGTACTCCTCTTCAGCCTGAGATCCCTTGCCTGAAAGCGGTTCTCCCTGATTGGTTGCGATCACGATCTGCTCGTCATCCAAAATCGTTCCTATGAGATCTACAGCAAGGATTTCAGTCACATCATCCACAGACATCATATCACCTCTGGCTATCATATCCGGTCTGAGGCGATTTATGATCAAATGAATATCACGGATATCGTTAGCTTCCAACAGACCAATGATACGGTCTGCATCTCTGATCGCGGAAACCTCCGGAGTTGTAACTACCAGTGCTTTATCAGCTCCTGCAATAGCATTTTTAAATCCCTGCTCAATTCCTGCAGGGCAATCCAGAAGTACATAATCAAACTGTTCTCTCAGGTCATCTGTAAGCTTGATCATCTGTTCCGGTGAAACAGCTGTCTTATCTTTCGTCTGTGCTGATGGAAGAAGGCACAGATCCGGATGACGCTTATCTTTGATCAGAGCCTGACGCAGACGGCAGTTCCCGTTTATCACATCTACCAGATTATACACGATCCTGTTTTCAAGTCCAAGAACTACATCCAGGTTACGAAGACCGATATCTGTATCTACTACCACAACCTTCTTTCCTAGCATGGCAAGACCGGTTCCTATATTGGCAGCTGTTGTAGTTTTACCTACTCCGCCTTTTCCGGAAGTAATCACAATGACTTCACTCATAGTTTCTATTCCTCCTAAAAGATAGCTTCCATACTTCTGGTATTCTCCCAATGTATTTCTGGTTCCATTGTATCTTAATCATTCGATGTATCGCTGGTATCACTGGCAGCAACACCTGTAAGAATCGTCTGTTCATCTGCCAGCTGGAAAATATATTTGAAAATATCATCAGCTGCAAGACACGCATTACCGGAACTGTAACCATTCTCGATACGGACAGCAATGGCATACTGTGGATCTGTAGCAGGTGCATAACCGATAAACATACCATGGTTGGGATGGTAAACACCATCCACCTCGGCTGTACCTGTCTTACCTGCCACCTGGACACCAAGGCCATCAAATTGTTTATGCGTCTGAACTACACGATACATACCATCATGGATATCATCCCATACATTCTGTGAAACATCCATAGTGTTGATCACATTTGGTTCATACTCTTTCAGAACAGATCCTTTGGAATCTGTCTGTCTGTCCAGAAGTGTAAGATCATAAACAGTACCGCTGGTTGCAATAGTAGTTGCATAACGTGCAAGCTGGCTGGTGGTATATGCATTAGTACCCTGTCCAATATAGGATGGTACTGCATAAGCATTTGATACCTGTGGGGAAGATTCTGTAAGTTCGATACCTGTTTTTTTGTCCAGCCCTATTTCAGATGCATACTTCTGAAGTACTGTCAAGCTCCGGTTTTCAGAAAAATCTCCGTTTTCATCCTGGCCAAGTTTAAAACCTACCATATTAAAGTAATAGTTACATGACTGCTCAATTGCTTCCCTGATTTCAATTTCCCCATGTCCCTGCTTGTTCCAGCAGTTGATCGCAGGAGTAACCAGGTCAAAGGAGCCTGTACAATTGATATAAGTACTATCATCCACTACACCTTCTGACATACCGGCAATGGTAGACAGGATTTTGAAAGTAGAACCCGGTGCAGTAGTCTGCTGTGTTGCCTTATTAAAAAACGGACTGGACTGGTCAAGAGAAAGTTTGGCGTAATAGTCAGTGTCCATATTGTTGACCAGACGGTTATTATCATATCCAGGATAAGATACACAGGCCAGTACATCTCCTGTATTAACATCTGTAATTACTGCAGATGCAGAACAAGGCTCCAGTGCCAGCTGTGCAGGCTCAATCTCCAGAGTATAAATTTTGTTGACCATGAAATCATAAGGCGTCATAGCTCCGGAAGCAAGTGACTCATACATGCCGTCATCTTTGGAAAGTACTCCCTGCTCATAGAGAACCAGGCACAGTTCCTGACCGGAGATCGTATCTTCCTGAAGCATATATTTATACAATAGTTTCGAAAAACTGTTGTCTGTTTTCAGATAATCAATCACATAGCTGGTAAGGGCCTGGTAAACCTCTGAAGAATCAAGATATTCTCCTTCTGTAGAGATTTTGGAGATATCAATCCAGTTCTGGCTTGCAGCATAGGTCAGGTAATCTTTCAAACTGATGCTCTTATCATTAGTCCATGCCTGATATGTTGCATCTGAAGTATCAATGGCGTTCTTGGAAATGATTCCAAGGGTATCTCTGAGAAGATCATCACAGATATAAGTCATGTACTCCTGGATCTGATCATCTTCATCCTTGAGTGCTGCTGGGTTTTCTCCTGTCAGCCTCTCTGTTATTGTATCAAAAACCTGTTGCTGCTTTTGTTGAAATTTGGCATATAAATTTTTTTCTGTATCAGAAGCATCTGCTTTGCTGAATTTGCTGATATCTATCACACTGTTGGAGACCAGCGCATTGTATACATCATAGATAGGAATCTTAATCTGTGCCGCGTCCTGAACACTATAATCATACGTCTTGGTGGCTTCAATCTTGGAAAGAAGAATACCGGCGACTCTCTGTTTAAGGATTTGATAAACGGCAGACTGCCAGCTGCTGTCTATCGTCAGATATACCTCATTCCCTGCCACCGGCTCCACTCTGGTATCCGAGTCAATTTTTAATACTTTTCCAAGATTGTCTACAGTAACAGTTTCTTCTCCATCCTTGCCCTGAAGTGCTGTTTCCATATAATTTTCAATTCCAACTTTACCAACAATAGCATCATTTGCATAATCCGGATTCTTTTTACGCAGTTCTTCCAGTTCATCTGCTGATGCCTGTCCTGTGTAACCAAGGATCGGTCCCATACTCACGTCATCAATATATTTGCGGACAGAATCTTCCACAATATCAATTCCCTGAAGTTCAGACTGATTTTCTTTAATAGCAGCCACAGACTGTTCACTTACATTTGTTGCAATAGTCACTGCCATATATTTTTTGAAACTGTTGGTACTCAGCTCGTAACGAATGATAGCCAGATCCAGAATCTCCTGTCTGGTCAGTTCCAGAGGCAGATTGTGTGAGGTCAGTTCTTCTTCTGTATAAGCTTTGTCTCCGTCTAACACGATCGAAAATCCGCTGCTTCCTGTAAGGTATTCCATCATCTCATCTGCAGTGGCTTTTTTTTGTTTTTTTGTAAGGTTATCGATCAGTGCCTGTCCATATATATCTGCACGAAAACGGTTTAATGTAAAACCTTCTTCTACATCAAATTTATAATTTCCACTGTCATCCAGTACAATATGGAAATTATTACTGATAGTATCTCCATTAGACTCCAGGATATTAAGCACCTGATAGGCAGTTCCATTTAAAGTAAGATTTTTTTCTCTGGTAGAATCATAAGTTCCATTGTCTTCAAAGGTAACGGAGTACGCCAGCACGTTTGTTGCCAGCTCTTCGCCATTTTTGTCGTAAATATTTCCTCGTGTGCTTTTGATCACACGTTTCTTTGTGGTACGTGATTCAAATTTGCTGATATAATCCTGTCCCTGAATGATCTGAAGCTCAAAAAGCTGTCGTACCAGAGTTGCAGACATAAACACAAAAACCAGTACCAGTATAGTTGTACGTTTTATGCGTATTTTTCTGAAAAATCGTTTTATTTTAGTACCCAAATCGACTCACTTTCTTTCTTTAACGGATTCATTAAGTGATAGTTAATATAGCGAAAGACCCGGTAAACTACCAGGGTCAGAATGATCGTATAAAAAATTTCCGGAAGTATAATCCTGTACAGATAAGTTCCCAGTCCCAGCCTTCCTCGGAGAAGAAACTGCAGAGCATAAACAGATATCCCATAAAGCAGATCTCCCACACCTGCCAGAAGGATCGGAACTTTCAGATCATCATCATAACAGATTCTGTGAGCATATCCGCTTAAAAATCCGATATACATATAGATCAGTGCATAAAATCCAAACAATGATCCATAAAAGAGATCGACAAAAAGCCCGGAAAAAAATCCAGTCCACAGACCGACTTTTCTTCCACGCATAAGTCCCATGGATACACACAGGATCAAAAGCAGATTTGGAGTGATGGATCCAATGGAAATACGGTCCATTACTGTGCACTGAAGGAGAAAACAGACAATGATAGTGATAAATAATATAATCCTATTTTTCATTGGACGCATCCTCCGATTTGTCTATCGCGTCCTGTTTATTGGTGGTGATCACAAATACATCTTTCAGATGACCGAAATCAACCGGTGTAACGATCGTACCTGTTTTTGTCAGGTTATTGGGATCCTGCTGGATCTCACTGACATAACCAATAAACAGTCCTTCCACATATTTTTCACTGATGTTCGAGGTGACAATACGTTCTCCGACTGTTACCTTGTTATCCTGATCGTAAAGCTGCTCAAAGCTTAATTTGCCTTCATCGATCAGTTTCAGATCTCCAGTGACAACGCAGTTGTCGGAAGTACTGACTGCCATGGCACTGACATTGCTGCTGTCATCGATGATGGAACGGACAGTAGCCCAGGAAGGTCCCACTTCTGTAACGATACCCACAAGACCCTTTCCGGCGATCACGTTGTTATCAACCCGGATCCCGTTATTACTGCCTTTGTTGATCATAAAGGTATCATACCAGTTTCCGGGATCTTTGGAGATTATCCTTGCGGCAACCTTGGGATAGTCGGTATATTCCTGATCAAGATCGTAAAGTTCCTTCAGGCGTGTGAGCTCTGTCTGGTCCTGGATCAGGATGTTATTCTGTTCCGTAAGACTGTTGATCTGACTTTTCAGCTCTTCGTTTTCCTGAAGCACGTCCTGTTTATCACGAAGATTGTTTTTTACATTTCCAAATATATCGCTGACACCGGCGATCCCCTTTTCAAAGGGAACGATAAGAAAACCGGCTGCTTCCTGAAGTGGTGCGGAAGAGGTTCCGGAGGCTGCTGTAGCTACGATGCAGCTTCCACAGAAAAATGTCATGATTACCAGAAGATGTTTACTTTTTAAATTAAAATGAAAACGCACTTTTTTTCGGATGTTTTTCATTATATATGCCCCTTTACAGTTTTTTCTGCTTTACCGGCTGGGCCCATTTGCGCAGGTTTCTGTCGCGGATGATCTTTTCCAGGCCGTATGCTGCAGAAGTTTCATACAGATCAGAAAGATTAAAGGCAAATCCGGTATAGCTAGCCAGATAGTTATCTATATAAGGAAGCCGTGTGCTGCCGCCGGTCAGATAAATGCCCTCTTTTGCGATATGATAAGCGATCTGTGGCGGGGTACGTTCCAGAAAAGATTTCATTTCTGCTGCGATCTGGTTCACACAGTTGGCGATCCCTTCATTAACAACGTAGGCAGAAATAACTTCTTCTCGTGGAAGTCCGGAAATACTGTCGATCCCGACTACTTTTCGGGCTTCTTTTTTCTGATCATTCAGTCTTCCCATAACTACTTTCAGACGTTTTGCAGTTCGTGTTCCAATCTGAAGATTATAATGTTTTCGGATTTCGCTGCAGATAGATTCGTTCATCTGTCTGCCTCCGATGGGGATCTTACGGCTGATGATGATCTTGCCGTCGGTTATGATGGAAAACTCTGTACTCTGTGCACCGATGTTTACGATCATGCTGCCCTGATTCTTTTCAGGGTCGATTCCCATGGCAATGGCATCTGCAATAGGGGACTCCACCATAAAAACACGGTTTTTCCGCAGCCAGTGACCATTGACCAGATGATAGTATGCCCTCTTTTCGATAGCAGTCATATCAAGTGGTACGGAGAAATACATGTCTGCTCCGAGACCGGATGTATGATCGATTTTTTTTATCATGCTGTAAAGGACGATCTCTTGCAATTCCAGATTTGCCAGCATACCGAAAGCCATAGGAGAATTTACGGAAATATCTGCAGGTGATTTTTCAAACATTTCATAAGCTTCGTTCCCTATGGCAAGGATCCGGCGTCCTCTGTAGGCTACCATGTTCTTTTCTATGTAACTTTTGTTTCTGAAAAATGAATAGACTTTTACAGAGCTGCTTCCAAGGTCTACTCCGTAATTATTTCTAAAAAGCATAAATCTGTCCCTTCACTTAAGTATATTCATCAAAAATCCCTTTTTCGCGGAAACTGACATACCTGTGATCACCGATGATGATATGATCCAGAAGATGGATGCCGAGGAGTTCACCACAATGATAGATCCGTTCCGTAACATCTAGATCAGCCTGACTGGGGGAGGGATCGCCTCCTGGATGATTGTGGACCAGGATCAGGTTCACCGCCCGATACTTTACAGCTTCTACAAAGACTTCTCTTGGTGTGATCAGTGTGGCATTGACAGTACCGCGGCTTAAAAGCTGTTCCCCCGACAAATGGTTATGTCCGTCCAGCATCATGCAGTAAAGCAATTCCTGTTCTTCATGCCGGAGCCGCTCCATATAATACTTCGCAATGGTTACCGGATGGTGAAAAGATAATTCCGGTTTTGCAGCTGCGGTTGCCATACGCTTGGAAAGTTCCCCGATACATTTCAGCTGTATGGCTTTTACCTTACCGATCCCATGGATCTTCATCAGTTCCTGCATGGAAATATGAAACAGTCCAAGCAGGCCACTGTATCCGGTCTGTTTCGATAAATTCAGGATTTTATCTGCCAGAGTCAGGGAACTGGATCCCTGTACGCCACAGCGCAGGATCACAGCAAGAAGCTCTCGATCGCTTAAGGACTGTTCTCCTTCCCGCAGACATTTTTCATACGGACGCTGATAATCTGGCATTTCCATTATAGTATCTTTCATATGATTTCCCTTTTCGC
>OLPC01003160.1_pt1 | contig 11256 bp, 7 predicted proteins | sample 1672341 | NCBI WGS metagenome assembly OLPC01 (sample SAMEA3136673, study PRJEB25190) | human gut metagenome | reverse complement strand
ATATAGTTTGTCAGGGCATCCAGCCATACATAAACAACGTGTTTCGGATCGAAGTCTACCGGAATTCCCCATTTGAAGGAAGTTCTGGATACGCAGAGATCCTGAAGTCCCGGAAGAAGGAAGTTGTTCATCATCTCGTTTTTACGTGATTCCGGCTGAATGAAATCCGGATGTGTGTTGATATAGTCGATCAGACGATCTGCATATTTGCTCATTTTGAAGAAGTATGCTTCTTCTTTTGCAGGCACACACGGACGTCCGCAGTCCGGACATTTGCCATCTACAAGCTGTGATTCTGTAAAGAAAGATTCACATGGTGTACAGTACATTCCTTCGTAATGTCCTTTGTAGATATCTCCTTTTGCGTACATTTTCTTGAAAATTTTCTGAACCTGTTTTTCGTGATCAGCATCTGTGGTACGGATGAATTTGTCATAGGAAGTGTTCATCAGATCCCAGATTCTCTTGATCTCACCGGATACATTATCTACAAATTCCTTTGGTGTGATCCCTGCTTCTTCTGCTTTGAGCTCGATCTTCTGACCATGCTCGTCAGTTCCTGTCTGGAAAAATACGTCATATCCTTCCTGTCTCTTGTAACGTGCAATTGCGTCTGCCAGTACGATCTCGTAGGTGTTACCAATGTGCGGCTTACCGGATGTATAAGCAATCGCTGTTGTAATATAATACTTCTGCTTGTCCATTTTATAGTTCCTCCTGATTAATATTCTTAAATATCCTCGCGAAACGTTTTTACATTATTGGAACATTACGAAGTAATTTCCTATAACGTAAAAAAAAGACCATCTTCCCTTCATATTGAGAAGACGAGTCCTGCCCGTGTTACCACTTCTGTTCGTTCCTGCCTCGCAGTCAGAAACCTTATCGGGTACGATTCCATCCTGACTTCCCGATCCAATCCGATCGTTCTGTCACTGTCCTGATACCCTTCCGCTATAACAGGCGGTCCTGTTGCAGTCTGAATGTAAATCTCATCTCGACTGCACCTCTCCCAAGCCATCTTCCATCTGCACCTGCACTTCCCTCTCAGCCACCGGAATGGAACGATTCTTTTTCATTCTGTGCTATTCTTCTGCTCATAGCATAGCAATTCTTCCATCGGGGAATTCTCTGTAATGTGGTCAGCAAATGTACTCTCTTGTTCTGTGAGTTTGCTTATATTCTACGGAATATATCATATTTCCGCTCTTTAAAAATAGTAGCATATTTGCAAATATTTGTAAACCTGGAATTTGGAAAAAGCCCTCTCTATCGGATTTTCGATAAAGAGAGCTTTCATCAGCAGAATATATTCTTTCCGCTTTTATCTTTTTATTCTTTTCAGTCCAGACCAGCTTCCGTATACCCTTTTTCCATTTACTATACGATATGCTCGTACAAGATAACTATAGCTGCGGCCTTTTGATACTTTTCTGTCTATGAGCGTTATTTTGTCTGTAGAGGCAATTCTGCTCCATTTTCCTCCGATGTAGCGGTATACTACATATCCGGATGCACCCGGAACTTTTCTCCAGCTTAACTGAATACCGGAAGATTTTCTTGCTACTCTTAACGTCGGCGCTGCCGGTAATGCTTTGCCACTGAATGCTCCGGAATATTCTCCGTAAACATATTTCCCGTTAACCACTCGATACGCTCTGATTCGATATGCATATCCACATCCTGTCTGAATTGGATACTTCTTGGAATTGCGCTGTGTGTAAGAAACTGCAGACGCTTTTACATTTGCGATTATCTGCCATTTTGATCCTTTTTTTCTTTCAATGATATATCCACTTGCATTTGCAGCTTTCTTCCATGTAATTCTGATCTGGTTATATCCGGCAGACGTAGCCTTCGCACTATTTACTTTTGCAGGTATCTTTATCGTTTCAGGCTTTTTGCCCGATTCTGGTTTTACACTTGGCTTCGGTTTCTCGCTTGGTTCCGGTTTCTCACTTGGCTCCGGTTTCTCATTCGGTTCTGGTTTCTCACTTGGCTCCGGTTTCTCGCTTGGTTCCGGTTTCTCGCTTGGTTCCGGTTTTACACTCGGCTCTGGTTTCTTATCTGGATCTGTTATTTCATATAATGTCAGGTTCGGTTTTTTTGTAATATCTTTCCACTGTCTTTCCGTTGCATCTTCAAAATTATCGGAAATTTTTCTTCCATCAACCGATTTCACTATCGTGCGATCAGCTATATTAACAGAAGAAACATATGCCTTTCCGGCAACGGAATCTTCTTTCGACATGATTGCAGAGCCGCCTTCCAGCCATGCACTGGATGTTTCGATTGATCCGGTTCCGCTGACACCATTGCCGCCATCGTCAAAAGAACCATTTCCACCAACTGCGATCAGCTTTCCATTACCCTTAACTGTTCCCTGATCCAGAATCAGTGCTGCACCACCTACGGATGTCGTGGCATTTCTTCCCCCGCCAAATACACCAAGGACACCATTGTCCGAGATTGTGAGTGTACCTCCGGATATTTTCATTGCAGGCTGTCCACTATAACTTTTCTGGGTGTTCGGGTCTTTGCCGGTAGCGGCCTCATCGCCTCTGATGTAAACCTCACCCTCCAAAGCCACATTTCCCTTAACAAGCACTACAGGCGCTGTATTATGACGCACCTCTGATCCATTCGCCAGAAAATTTGTATTGGAATAAATCAGCGAGTTCTCCAGAATTGCCCCGCCATTCAGGATCAACTGTCCATTAACAGAAGCACCTGTCAAAAAGCTTCCACCGTAGTTGTCATAATTTACAGAGATTCTTCCTCCATCCATTGCTTCGATCAGTCCGTGGACAGAGGAATCACGCAGGCAAAGTCTTCCGCCTTTCTGTACAATAATTCGTACACTGCTGAAAATTTTCATATTTACAAGTGTCAGATCACAGCCTGACGGAACAATCAATGTCTGTGTCGGGCTTTCTGATTCGGATACAGAATATCCCAGCTCGCCATATGTCCCACTTGTATGAGAGCCATACCATGCTTTGATCTGTGCCGGTACTGTCACTGTCTCATTTGTACCGCCAAAAGCAGCAATTGCCCATGGTTCCATATCATACATGTATTTGCCATCTGCAGTCTGCTGTGCATTTTCAAGTTTCAGACAGTCACTCAGTTTTTCTGTACGTGAATAAACCTTAAATGCAAGCTCATTACTGGTTGCGGTTCTGCCATTCTGATCTGTTACTGTTACACTTACCGGATAAGAACCCGGTTGATCGGGAACACCGCTCAGTGACAGGGAGCTGTCATAAATCGAGTATACACCTGACATTCCACAGGATTCCGTGTCAATATTTACGCTTGTCTTTTTTGTATTTACCGTTACTGCTTCATGTAAAGGTTTCCAGTCATTTTTTCCCGGCGTTGTTCCGTCCGGAACCACTGCCGCTTCAACAATAACATTGCTGTTTTTATTCGTAGAAACCGAAGTAGATGCTCCACTGATCGCATCATATTTCTGCTGACCGGTAAGTGCACTGTCAAAATATCCGTTTAATCTCACATATAATGTGTTCTGTCCATCAGATGGACCTTCTTTATCATTTCCACTGCTTGGATCATAAGGCTCCACTGCGAAATCACTTCCACTCCCCTTCACACAAAGAAGCAGATCCTGGTATGACGGATTTTTTATCGTAATAATATCTCCGATAGTCAGCATGCCGTCTCCACTGCCGTCAAAGACTGCCGAAGCATCTGAACTATCCATATAATATGCATTTCTTCTAAACAAACTGTATTTTGAAGATACTTTTTCCCATACATTTCCATTTACAAGGATCTGGCTGATTCCTCCTGCATATGCACCGTCAGAAAAAAGAAGTTTCTGATAATCGCTCCCAAAGCCTGACTCCAGTTTTGCTTCTGCAGTCGGTGCATCTTTTAACTGTTTGGATTCTGCAACTGCATCTTCGGAATCCGCGTCTGAAAACAGATCCACATCTGTCACACTGTCTACTTCGCTTTCTGATGCAGCGCTATCTTCCGTTACTGCACCTTCATCCTCAAAATCTTCCTCTGTTGAATCCTGAATTTCCATTTCTTCAGCATCTTCATTGCTGTCTTCCTGAACTGCCACTTCTACATCAGAAAAATCATCTGTCGCAAAAGCCGACACCGCTGTAAATAAATTTACAGTCATCATTGCCGAAACTAAAAATGCAATCTGTCTCTTCACAGTTCTCCCCCTCTTACTTTAGTTAGTTATTTAAAACCTTGTTAAAGAATAACATTTCTTAGAAATTCTGTCAATTGCATTATCGCTTCATTATGTATACAATCGGTCTCTTAGTGCACACTATCTACTGTCAGCGGATGCTATCCAATATGAGATTTGACTAGCTAATGTTCCAATTGACGAACATATATTCCGAGTTGTATGATTAATTCAATAATTAAAGTGTAAATTATCTGACGTTAACTCTTTTCTATCTTTCCTAAAGGAGGGACTTTTATGCAGGCTTTATCACAGACAAATGCAGGCGATACCTGTACGATCAAATGGATGTTTGGTGTTCCGGAGATTCTGGAAACGATGAGAAACATGGATATTAAAGAAGGCAGCACGATTCAGGTTATTCAGAAGTGCCGGGATTGGCTGATCATCGGGCGGAATGACCGGCGGCTGGCGGTTGGGAATGAAGTAGCGGACCGGATTCAGGTGTAGGGGAATGAGGATACAGGGATAATCGTAAAAAGTTCTGTGTAAGATACACAGCCGGATGAAGATATAGCCGCAACAACAGGCTTCGGATTCGGTAAGTTCTAAAATGTTTAATCACTGCTAAATACACAAATAAAAATTATGAACTCGCTGACGCTCAGACAGCATAATTTTTATTCGTAACGCATTGATCAAACATTAAGAACTTGCTCGAATCCTGTAGAGAGTTGTTGCGGCTATATCTCACCGGCTGTTTTTCATGTACAGAAATTTTTTACAATTCTCCCCGTTTTGAATCATTATGAATAGAAAGTCTCATACTTCTCTGATATGAAACAGGGCTATCACCTGCCCCGTGAAATAAAATCATCGTGAAGTATAAAAAATATACTATATCTATCTTTTGCATCTCCGATATAAGAAAATAAAAATGTCTGTATATTGAAATAACCATCCAGACTTTCTGCAGAAGTCTGAGAAGTACTTAGATATGATCTGACTGTGTTGCGAATAAAAATCGTACTGTTTGAGTGAAACGAGTTTGCGATTTTTATAAGCGTTTTTAACAGTCAGGAATATCTTTAGTACTTCCGGACGACGAAGCCTGTCTGAATGGTTATTTCACATATCACAGACATATAATATATTATAATATAAAAAACTGCCAATCATATATTTCTATACAATCGGCAGTTTTATTCCCTTATTTCATCTTAAATTCTATCGTTACTTTAAACAGATCCCCGTCAAGATACAGATTAAATGTCCCACCCTGCAGCTGCACAAGGTCTTTCGCGATAGACAGTCCCAGACCGCTTCCTTCAGTATTTCTGGAAACATCCCCGCGGATAAAACGCTCCGTCAGTTCGTCCGCTGTGATATTCAGCGGCTGTGCGGAAATATTCTTGAGAGCGAGCTGTACATTCGGACGATTCACACTTACATCTACATAAACTCTCGTGTTTTCCATGGCATATTTAGCTGTGTTTCCAAAGACATTCTCCAGAACCCTCCAGAGTCTTCGTCCATCGGCACAGATGATTGCCTCTTCCTCGTCAAAATGAACGACCATCTGCAGATTTCTTTCTTCAAATTTTTCTTCAAATTCTCCGATTACCTGGTTAATCAATTCCACAAAATTCAGTTCTGTCATTTCCAGTGTGATATTTCCGGTGCTTGCCTTGGATGCCTCTACGACATCTTCTGTAAGAACCTTCAGTCTCTGTGCCTTATTTTCCAGAACTTCCAGATACCCCCTGATCTTGGGATCTTCCGGATTTTCCCGTTTGAGAAGATCTATATAGTTGATGATCGAAGTCAACGGTGTCTTTATATCATGAGAAACATTCGTAATCAGTTCTGTCTTCATCCGCTCGTTCTTGAGGCTGTTTTCTACGGCTGCGTCCAGTCCCTCCCCGATATGGTTAATATAATCCGCCACCATTTCCTGCTCACCGGAGAGTTTTTCCGTTGGAATTTTATATTGCAGCTCACCGTCTGTGATTTTTTTCAGTCCACCAATAATCTGTTCTCGCCCCCATGCCTTTTTCAGCAGCCAGTAAAGTACTGCCACATCCAATACAAGCAAAAGCAACAGGGGAAGCATGGCACCAGCTTCAAATCCCAGCATAACAAGCAGCATCTGTGCAAATACAAAACATCCAAACCCGGCAGCTATCTTTATTCTGCTGATGGTATTTTTACTCATAAAAACCACCAGATTTCCGATAGCTTTGAAAATTTTTTTAATCATCCGCAACACATGTCTGAGAAGTGAATCTCTCCACAGTGATCTCGCTTTGATCCTGCGCACCAGACTGAGCCAGCCCGTCAGGAACCAGCCTCCTGTCCAAATGCCGATCATTCCAAAATCAATGGTTTTCCAGATCATCCGCACTTCTTCAGAATCCATTGCCTGAACCAGCACGGAAATTCCCATTAACCAGATTGCAACGATCATGCCTGCCGCAATCTCTGTATAGCATCGATCCAAAAAATTCAGATGTACTTTTTCATCTTCGTTGTTTCGTCCTGCTGCAACTGTCAGAATCACAATTCCTACGAGTGCCAAAATAAATGCAGCCACAGAAACAACCATGATCGGCACCAGCCATGGTTCAAACTTCTCATAAGCCAGTTTTTCCTGCTTGATTCTGTCCAGAACAGGAAAATCTTTATCTACAGAAACAAAGTAAAGATAATTTTCTCCGGCAAGTCCTGTATTCTCAACCATACTCTGCCAGTAAGATACTGTCCAATCCGAAACATTAGTAAAACCAAGTATACAGTCCTGCATCTCCGGTGAAATGAGCATGAAAGGATCAGCACCAGATGTCAGCTTATCCAGCATTTTTTCATAATTTGCCGAAGTGACCCCATTTATATTACTGTACACTTTATCGGACTTTGTATCTACATACATATAGTTGATATTTGTCGCACCCTGCGTATATGTTTTCAGGATTTTCTCACCATATGATGCGTCACTGTATTCTACCAGTGCCTCATATAAATACTGATATGCTCTGCTGATGTTCCCTTTCCATTCTTTACTGTTATTTACAACATCAAGAATGCCGTCCGCTCCATCCGGCTTATATTCTTCCTTCAATGGAGCATCATTATTTCCGCTGGACTCATAATTATATATGTCTGTGTAAACAACATTGCCCTCTGCATCTGCAACGTATTCCACTCCGTCATTACGGATTCCTATACTGTTATCAGTGTATCCATAATAGATATATTCCTTACCCGAAAGCATGGACAATATATCTTTTGTATATTCTTCCTGTCCTTCCTCGCTTCCAAAGACAAACTTCAGTTCCCCTGTGATGATCTTGTCTGCAAAGTCATTATAATACATGTAGTAATCATTACCGTCCGGCTGACGGCAGATCAGAACATTTGCACTTTGATCCCAGGATGATTTTTTTGCCCAGTCATACAAATCCTTCGCTCTGTATGCAAGCCCGGACGTATTTTTGTGTGTCAGCTCCGTCCCCTGGTTCAGTTCAGCAAGATCGACCAGCTCATCATCCGATACCTGATCCAGAATATATCTGTTACTGATCGCATTGACAATCGTATGCGAAAGATTATAAACACTGTCTCTGAAACTCTGCGAATCCACGTAGCTTTTGCTGTCCAGAGGCCGGACCCCTTTATTCATGATCACTACGAATGCTCCGGCTCCCACGCAGGAAACCGCCACAAAAAATATCGTCAGCAGCACAAGAAGTCCCTTTATGCCACTCTTTTTATACCATCTTTTTTTCATTTATACCCCATTCCTTTCTATAATAAAACAGTCTTGGTAACAGGTAGAGAAGTTATGCAGGATATTTTCCACAACGAAAGGACGAATTTCAGATCTTTTCCACTTTATACCCAAGTCCCCACACTACTTTCAGATAGCGCGGCTCCTTCGGATTGATTTCAATTTTTTCTCTGATATGACGGATGTGAACCGCAACTGTGTTATCCGCTGCAATTGCTTCTTCCTCCCAGATGCTTTCATAAATCTGATTAGTAGAAAAAACGCGTCCCTGATTTTTTACCAGCAAAAGAAGTATTCGGTATTCGATCGGTGTCAGCTTTACGATTTCTCCATCAACTGTGACCTCTTTTCGGTCATCATCGATCATCAGCCCGCCGGTCTCATAAATGTTGCCTCTTTTTTCTGCTGCTGCCCCAAGCTGGGTGTATCTGCGAAGCTGGGATTTCACTCGTGCCACCAGTTCCAGCGGATTAAACGGTTTCGTCACATAATCATCTGCTCCTACATTTAACCCGAGGATTTTGTCCGCATCCTCTGATTTTGCCGATAAAATAATGATCGGAAGCGCATTTTTTTCGCGAATCTTCAATGTCGCCCGAATACCATCCAGCTTCGGCATCATTACATCGATGATCAGAAGATCTACCGGATTGTTCTTAAGCACCCGGATTGCCTGCTCACCGTCATATGCCTTCAGAATATGATGTCCCTCCTGTGTCAGATAAATTTCTATTGCCTCAACGATGTCCTTATCATCATCACATACCAGTATCTCTGCCATTGTCCCCTGCCTCCTGTTTGTTATGGTCTTACTATAGCTGTCAAGAATTAATATCTATGGGGTAAAATCTTAAGATTCTCTTATCTTTTCAACCTTATCCATTGTATCAGAAAACGACCTTTATTTATATCTGAAAAAAAGAAAAACATTTGTTAAAATTCTTATTGACAAAACAATCTCATTATGCTAAATTATAGTCACAGCAAGAAATTAGTAACAATTACTATTATTAAATAAGACTAACTTAAAAAGAAAAGGAGATCAAGATTATGGCTAAATGGGTATGTAATGTATGTGGTTATGTTTACGAAGGTGACGCTGCTCCGGAAACTTGTCCGGTATGTAAAGCTCCTGCTTCCAAATTTACAAAACAGGATGCAGAAATGACATGGGCTGCTGAACATGTTGTTGGTGTTGCTCAGGGTGTCAGCGAAGACATCGTTGCAGACCTCAGAGCAAACTTCCAGGGTGAATGCTCCGAAGTTGGTATGTACCTCGCTATGGCAAGAGTTGCTCACAGAGAAGGCTATCCGGAAATCGGTCTTTACTATGAGAAAGCTGCTTATGAAGAAGCTGAGCATGCTGCAAAATTCGCTGAACTTCTCGGTGAAGTTGTTACTGACAGCACCAGGAAAAATCTTGAGATGCGTGTAGAAGCTGAGAACGGTGCTACTGCTGGTAAATTCGACCTTGCAAAACGTGCAAAAGCTGCTGACCTTGATGCAATCCATGACACTGTACATGAGATGGCTAAAGACGAAGCAAGACACGGCAAAGCATTCGCCGGTCTGCTTAAAAGATACTTTGGTTAAGCTACAAGCCACGCAAAAATGTAACTGTATGACTCTGTGAGTTTACTCGCAAGAGTCTTTACAGATACATTTTTATACGGCGCCAGCCGTCCATGAGGAAGTAGCATAGCGAATTCCGAATGATACATGGCTTATGTAAAATATTAAATCATAGAAAGGAAACGATATATGGCTACATTGAAATACAGCCGTCAGCGAGAATCCATCAAGGAATTTCTCATGACACGTAAGGATCACCCCACTGCAGATGTGGTATATGAAAACGTAAAGAAAATATATCCCAACATCAGTCTGGGAACCGTATATCGCAACCTTTCCCTGTTATCCGATCTTGGAGAAATCCAGAAATTATCCAGTTTTGGCGGCGCCGATCATTTTGACGGCTGCGTCACCCCGCATTGCCATTTCATGTGTACCGAGTGCAAGCGGGTTCTGGATCTGGAGACAGAGGACGTGAACGATCTTGCCCCAAAGGCGGTCAGGCACTTCGGTGGTAAGATTTCTTCGTGTGATATACGTTTTTTCGGGCTCTGTGAAGACTGTCTGAAGAATACAGAAGTATAATAAAGGAAATAATAGAATTTATCGAAAATAAAGGAGATTAAAATTATGGCTAAATGGGTATGTAATGTATGTGGTTATGTTTACGAAGGTGACGCTGCTCCGGAAACTTGTCCGGTATGTAAAGCTCCTGCTTCCAAATTTACAAAACAGGATGCAGAAATGACATGGGCTGCTGAACATGTTGTTGGTGTTGCTCAGGGTGTCAGCGAAGACATCGTTGCAGACCTCAGAGCAAACTTCCAGGGTGAATGCTCCGAAGTTGGTATGTACCTCGCTATGGCAAGAGTTGCTCACAGAGAAGGCTATCCGGAAATCGGTCTTTACTATGAGAAAGCTGCTTATGAAGAAGCTGAGCATGCTGCAAAATTTGCTGAACTTCTCGGCGAAGTTGTTACTGACAGCACAAAGAAAAACCTTGAGATGCGTGTAGAAGCTGAGAACGGTGCTACTGCTGGTAAATTCGATCTGGCAAAACGTGCTAAAGCTGCTGATCTTGACGCTATTCACGATACAGTTCACGAAATGGCTAAGGACGAAGCTCGTCACGGCAAAGGTTTTGAAGGTTTGTACAACAGATATTTCAAGAAATAATATACAATTTGCTATAGTATAAATGGAGAGAGGGGGAGCAATTATTATTGCCCCCTCTCTTTTATTGGTTATATTTAGATTAGAGATATATAGGGCTTGTTTCTCATTCTTTCAGTAACACTTCTTCAATGGCTTTCCTGAAAGTAGCTTTATTGGCTGCTCCTATAATGATTTGTGGCTGTCCCGTTTTGGGAATAAAGATGATGGTGGGCAGTGACTGTATTCCCATAACGGCAGATAATTCTTTTTGTTTGTCTGTATCTACTTTGTAAACTGCAATTTGATCTTTGTATTCTTTGGCCAGACTTTTTAGCAGAGGGGCAACCATACGGCAGGGACCACACCATGTGGCGTAAAAATCAATAACTGCCGGTTTCTCTCCTTTGTATTTCCAGTTAGTGGAACCGGAAGTGTAGTCAAATATATTATCCAAGAACATTTGTTTGTCCATACGTATGACTTTTCCTGAATTTTTATCTGACTTATCCTGGACAGGAGTTTGGGCACTGAGATATCCCGTTAATCCGGCAGTTAATAGAATACATGT
>OLPC01003156.1_pt1 | contig 11273 bp, 6 predicted proteins | sample 1672341 | NCBI WGS metagenome assembly OLPC01 (sample SAMEA3136673, study PRJEB25190) | human gut metagenome | reverse complement strand
TTAAACGAAGGAAAGGGGATCGTTTTCTTAGCATTTATCAGCCAAAATGGGCGGTTGAATAATAAACCTATAGGGTTTCCTATAATTCTTTTAGAAGATGGAACCATAAAAGAGCTGTGTGCTAGTACAGAAAAAGAAAGTATTATACTTTACCGTAAATACCCATATTATGGAAGTAATAATGCAATAATACATGATAGTAATGAAATATGTGTCGATAATGAATATGAATTGTTCTATTGGAATATGAAATGGATTAGTTTAGGGCGAAAATTAGCAGTCGACAATAAACTTCATTATGATGATGTGCCTAAAGGCGCTTTATTGTGGTTAAAAAATCATACTCAAGGAAAAGAAGAGCGGATTTTTACATACGAAGACGGGAAACAAGTTTGGTGGTAGAAATGGAAAATAAATGGCTGAAATATGGAATAGCATTGGTGGCAGGCATACCGGTTGCGTTGTGTCTCAGCGTGGTGTGTTGTAGTACGTCTTCACTGTCATCCGATATTTTGGCGGATGACTGGCGGTGGATGTATGCCTGTGGAGTTCTTTCATCGGCAGCTTTTGCCCTGTTGATATTTCTTTTTCCGGCACGGATTAAGGAATGTCTTTCGGCTGTCGTTTCATGGGTGTTTATTCTATACGGAGGAATGGAAGCCGTGTGGGGCATCCGTCAGGTATATGGCTTTACCTATTCCAACCATTCTCTCTATGCTTTGACCGGTTCATTCTATAATCCCGGTCCTTATTCAGGCTACCTTGCCATGATATTCCCTATCTGCCTGTATGAATGGTTAAAGCGGAAAGAGGGTAAGAAAACCATACCTTATTATGTTGCTTTAGCTGTCATGCTATTGATTCTTTGTGTGTTGCCTGCCGGAATGAGCCGCTCGGCATGGATAGCTGCGGCGGTCTCTTCCATTTATGTTTGTGGTATGCACTATAAGATGGAAATTCAGCATTATATCAGGCATCATCGTAAGCAGGCAGTGTCTTTTGCCATAGTAACCTTTATTTTGGGCGGTATAGCATTGGGTGGCATTTATCAAATGAAAAAGGATTCGGCAGACGGCCGTCTGTTTATGTGGAAAATTGCTGCCCAAGCTGTCAGTGAGCACCCATGGACAGGATGCGGATGGAACAGTGTTCCGGCTGCTTACGGACAAGCGCAGGAGAATTATTTTGCAGCCGGAAATTATACGGCAACGGAGGAACTTGTGGCAGGTGCTCCCGAATATGTTTTCAATGAATATCTGCAAGTAGCCATTGCCTGGGGAATACCTGTGCTTTGCATCGGGTTGTTGATACTAGGTGGGAGCATGTACATAGGTCATAAACAAGGCATCTATGGACTATGCGGCGCATTGCTATCTTTAGCGGTATTTGCGTTTTCTTCTTATCCACTACAATTTCCAGCGTTTGTTTCGGCTTTGATTATATTAGTATTAGCTTGCGGTATCCGTGTTCTTCCTTTAGAGAAAGTTTGGCCTCGCATTTTGTTTACTGTTTTATTGTTAATCGGAAGCTATGGCTGTTTCTGTAAATATCAGCAGAAATCCAAGACTGTAGAAGCTTGTAAGCAATGGACCAAAAGCCGTATGTTTTACCACTCGGGAGCTTACCGGCAAGCAGTAGAAAGTTATGCTGAAATTCAGAAAGAAATGAAAGGGAATGCTCGCTTTATGTTTGAGTATGGCCATGCCTTGCATAAACTGCATGAACCCGAACTGTCTAACAAGGTACTGAAAGAGGCCTTGAAAGTGAGTGGCGATCCCATGATACTAAATATTATCGGGAAAAATGAACAGGAAATGAAGCACTATGATAGTGCGGAATATTGGTTCATGCGTGCTGTCCATCGGTTACCCGGACGAATTTATCCTTATTATCTATTGGCTCATTTATATGCGGAACCGGCTTTTTATCAGTGTGACAAATTGGAGCAGATGGTACAGACGGTATTGGAGAAAGAACCGAAAATTCAATCTACCGCTATCAAGCAGATGAGACGGAAAGCACGGGAACTATTGAAAAAAGTACCCGAAAATTAGTTTTTTCAAAATAAAAAGTTTTTATTTGTTATAGATATCACAAAATATGATCATGAAATTACACATATTTGCATCAGGCTTATTATTAGCCGTTTCTTTCACTGCCTGCTCGGGAGAAAAAAAGGAAACAACGGAAAAAGAAGGGGTGGAAACAGTTCTTCCTTCTTTACCCAATGAGGTGACGGTGATGCCGCTGAAAAAGCAGGTTTTCAATCATGAATTGATCAGTAACGGGAAAGTGACGGCACAGGATTATGCCGACCTGTATTTTCGTACCTCGGAAGTGGTGGCGAATATCTGGGTAAAGAACGGGGATATAGTGCGGAAAGGTCAAAAAATAGCCCAATTGGATTTGTTTAAGTTGAACAATACGTTGGTACAGAATAAAAATAGTTTGGCACAGGCTACCCTGGAGATGCAGGATGTGTTGATAGGACAAGGATATGCTCCCGATAATCTGAAGGTGATACCTGCTGATGTGCTGGAACTGGCAAAAGTAAAAAGCGGGTATGAGCAGAGCAAAGCTCAATATGAATCTGCTCAATATGATATGGAACAAGCTACGTTGACTGCTCCTTTCGATGGAGTGATTGCCAACCTCTTTGAAAAGAGATATAATATGCCCAAAACTTCCGAGCCTTTCTGCCGGGTAATCAATGCCGGAAATATGGAGGTGGATTTCACCGTACTTGAAAATGAGCTGCCATTGCTGAAAGTGGGGGATAAGGTGGAGATTACTCCTTATGCATCGGCAGCAGGGGTGCGCCAGGGAAGTATCAGTGAGATTAATCCGCTGGTGGACGAGAATGGAATGGTACGGATAAAGGCGAGAGTGAACGGGAGTAATAAATTGTTCGACGGCATGAATGTAAGGGTAAGCGTGAAGCGTTCTGTGGGCGAACAACTGGTTATCCCCAAAACGGCGGTTGTACTACGTTCCGGCAAACAGGTGGTATTTACACTGAAAGAGGGTAAAGCTATGTGGAACTATGTGCATACGGGATTGGAGAATATGGAGGAATATACTGTCACAGACGGACTGGAAGAAGGTATGGAGGTGATAACTACCGGAAATGTGAATCTGGCTCATGAAGCACCGGTGAGGGTGATTAAAAATTAAAAGTATGGTTAAGTTCTTATTACAACGTCCTATTGCGGTGCTGATGGCCTTTACCGCCTGCTTTATTGTTGGGTTGGTGACTTACTTCTCGCTGCCTGTATCTTTGCTGCCCGATATTGCCATACCGCAGATTACCATACAGGTGACGGGTGAGAATTCATCGGCACGGGAATTGGAGAATACGGTGGTTACCCCTGTGCGCAGGCAGTTGCTGCAAGTGGCCGGACTGAGAGAAATAAAAAGTGAAACTCGTGACGGGGCGGGCGTTATCCGTCTGGAATTTGATTTTGGTGTGAATACCGATCTGGCATTTATAGAGGTGAATGAGAAGATAGATGCCGCTATGAACAGTCTTCCCAAGGAAGTGACGCGTCCCAAGGCTATCAAAGCGAGTGCAACGGATATTCCTGTACTTTATGTCAATATGACTTTGAAAAACGACGGTGCTTATCAGGAAACCGACGAGCAACAATTTCTGGAGCGAATTGGCGGAGAATGTGGTGAAACGCCGCATCGAACAGTTACCCGAAGTGGCTATGGCGGATATAACCGGAGTGCCCGGAAGGCTTTTGCAAATTGTTCCTGATAAAGATAAACTGGCCATGACGGGTATCAGTGTGGAGGATATAGAGAATACACTTTCCGCCAATAATGTAGAGCCGGGAAGCATGTTGGTGAGGGATGGTTATTATGAATATAATATTCGCATAGCTACCCTGCTTCGTACCCCGGAGGATGTGAAGAATATCTATATCCGCAAGGGGGAACGTATTATGCAGTTGAAAGAGCTCTGCAAAGTAGATATTGTTTCGCAAAAAGAGATGGGACGTTCCGTAGCCGGAGGAAAAAGGGCGGTAACGCTGGCCATTATCAAGCAGAGCGATGAAAATATGGATGTCATGAAAGAGAAGCTGAAAGAAACAACCGATTATTTTGCATCCCTGTATCCGGATATTGAGTTCAGCGTGAGCCGTAACCAGACGGAATTGCTGGACTACACCATTTCAAATTTACAGCAGAATCTTTCTTTGGGCTTTCTATTTATCTTTATTGTAGCTGTGCTGTTTCTGGGGGATGTCCGTTCACCGTTGATTATCGGCATCAGCATGGTTACTTCTATTGTAATCACATTCTTTTTCTTTTATTTCTGTCATGTGTCGCTGAATGTGATATCACTTTCGGGCTTGATTCTGGCAGTAGGTATGATGATAGACAGCGCCATTATTGTAACGGAAAATATTTCGCAGTATCGTGAACGGGGGTATTCTCTGAAACGTTCGTGTGCCGTGGGCACGACGGAAATGATTACACCGATGCTCAGTTCGTCCCTTACAACCATTGCGGTATTTGTGCCTTTGATATTTATGAGTGGCATAGCCGGAGCTATTTTTATGGATCAGGCTTTTTCTATCACGGTGGGATTGATGATATCTTATATTACGGGTATTATGTTGCTGCCCGTATTGTATCTGTTGTTTTATAAGGTCGGTATCCGCAGTAAGGGATTTCTTTCCAGACGTTTTGACAATCTGCTGAAAAATGAGTGGCTGGAAAGCTTTTATGATAAAGGGATTGACTGGGTGTTCTCACATAAAAAGCTTTGTGTGACCGGCACGCTGGCAACCCTTCCACTGTGTGTGTTTCTTTTTTATGTAATGGAAAAAGAGCGTATGCCGCAGATTGACCAGAATGAACTGGTGGCAAGGATAGAGTGGAATGAGAATATCCATGTGGACGAGAACAACCGCCGGGTGGATGATTTAATGAAACAGGTGGACGACCGGGTAACGGAGCATGCTGCTTATGTGGGTATGCAGGATTATATATTGAACGGGGGCAGTGAACTTTCGTCTACCGAAGCGGAACTTTATTTCAAGACGGAAAAGCCATCCGGAATCTATTCATTGCAGGAATTATTAGAGAAGGAGATAAGAGAGAAATATCCGTTGGCTGTGGTTACTTTCTCACCTCCCGAAACAATCTTTGAAAAATTGTTTGTGACAGGAGAAGCGGATGTGGTAGCGGAACTCCATACGGCGAATAAGTCGCAGGCACCGGATGCGGAGCATTTGCAGCGGTTGGAAAAGGAAATTACGCGGGTGGCGGGTAATGTTCCGACGGGCATCGCTTTCCGGAATCAGATGAATCTGATAATCAATAAAGAAAAACTGTTGTTGTATAACGTATCATATGATGAATTGACGCGGGTGCTCCGCACGGCTTTCAAAGAAAACAAGGTTTCCGTTTTACGCTCTTATCAGCAATATCTGCCTATCAGTATTGCCGGAGAGGAAAAGAGTGTAAATAGTGTATTAAGTGAAACTTTGGTGCGGACGATGGCGGATGGTAACGGAGAGGTGAATCATATTCCTTTGAATAATCTGGTGACGGTAGTGCCCGCCGAAGATTTGAAGAGTATTACGGCGGGAAAGAACGGAGAATATATTCCTTTAAGTTTTTATGATGTGAAGGATGCACCGGAACTGATGCGGAATGTAAAAGAGGTGGTTAGTGAGGAAAAGGAATGGGAAGTGGATTTCTCGGGTAGTTTCTTTTCGAATGAAAAAATGATGGGGGAATTGACTGTGATTCTTTTTGTTTCTTTGTTGCTGATGTATTTTATCCTTTGCGCGCAATTCGAGAGTTTCCTGCAACCGCTGATTGTCTTGATGGAAATTCCTATTGATACGGCTTTTGCTTTGCTGGCATTATGGGTTTTCGGTCACACGTTGAATTTGATGTCTGCCATAGGCATTATCGTGACTTGTGGTATTGTGGTGAATGACTCTATTTTAAAAATGGATGCCATCAATGAATTACGGAAAGCGGGGATGCCTTTGGTGGAAGCCATTCATACAGCGGGCAGGCGCAGGTTGAGAGCGATTATCATGACTTCGCTGACAACTGTCTTTGCAATGGTTCCGTTGCTGTTTACCTCGGATATGGGGTCGGAGATGCAGAAGCCTTTGTCTATTGCCATGATTGGCTCTATGGTGGTGGGAACTTTGGTCAGCTTGTTTATCATTCCTTTAATATATTGGTTTATTTATAGAAAACATGACAAAAATGAAGTACATTAGCATATGGATGGTGGGGTGTATGCTGTTGTCTCTCGGAGCAAAGGCGCAGCAGGTGGTGAAGCTGGATTTGCAACGCACGATAGAGATTGCGAATGATAGTTCCTTGTCCGCTTTCAGATATCAGAATCTTTATTTGTCGGGATATTGGGAATATCGTACTTACAAGGCGAACCGTTTGCCGAGTCTTACGCTGGATCTGACTCCGGCTAAATATTATCGCTATATCACCCAGCGTTATGATTCGAATGAGGATATGGATGTGTATCGTGAACAACAGATGTTCAGCGCATCGGGTGGATTGAGTATCAAACAGAATCTGGATTGGACGGGCGGTACTTTCTATATTGATTCGGAACTGGACTTTATGCGTAATTTCGGTGACTCAAAGTCTACACAGTATTCCAGTATCCCTGTGCGTGTGGGATATCAACAGAGCCTGTTGGGATATAATGCTTTTCGTTGGGACCGGAAAATAGAGCCGTTGAAGTATGAAAAGGTGAAGAAGCAATTCATTTATAACACGGAAATGGTTTCAGAAGAAGCGGTGACTTATTTCTTTGCGTTAGCTATGGCACAGGCGGATTACCGCTTGGCGGAGGAGAATGTGGCGTCCAGTGATACCCTTTATAGCATCGGGCTCCAGCGTCATAAGATAGCAGCCATATCACGTGCCGATTTGCTGACATTGCAACTGGACAAAGTGAATGCGCATAATACGTTGCAGAATGCGCAGATTGCTTTGAAACGCGCTATGTTTTCATTGGCTTCCTTTCTGAATCTGGATAAGAATACCGTGATTGAATTGGATATACCGGGACGTCCCACAGGAAAGATGATTCCCGTAGATGATGCGTTGATGCGGGCCAAAGAGAATAATCCTACTTTCCTGGAACAACGGCAGAATGTGCTGGAAGCGGAACAGAATGTGGACAAGACAAAGAAAGAATCCCGTTTCAATGCTAGTTTTAATGCCAGTGTGGGTTTTAACCAGGTGGCGGATAAACTGGGAGATGCCTACAGACATCCTTTGCAACAGGACTTGGTTTCTGTCAGTGTTTCTATTCCTTTGATTGACTGGGGGGTGAGAAAGGGTAAATATAATATGGCGAGAAATAATCTGAATGTGGTGAGGATTGCCGCCCGTCAGGAAGAACTGAGTGTGGAGGAAGAGGTGATTATGACGGTGAATGATTTTAATATTCAGCAGAGTTTGATTGCGAGTGCGGAGGAGGCTTTGGATCTTGCCGTAATGGCATACGAGCAGACACGCCAACGTTTTATCATCGGAAAGGCGGATGTGAATAGTCTTACTCTTTCGTTGAACCGCCAGCAGGAGGCGCAGAAAAATTATATTTCGGCTTTGCAGAATTATTGGTTGAATTATTATAAGATACGTAAACTGACGCTGCACGATTTTGAGTCCGGTTTTTCCCTTGCGGACAAGTTTGATTTTAATACAGGAATTTATCGATGAGTAATCCGCGTAACCTCTCCTCGTTTACCTTGATAGTGACATTTGTCTGCCTGTCACTGATAGGGGTGGTATTAGTACCGCTGTTGCCGGTTAAGCTGGCGCCGTCGCGTACCTTGCCCGGTCTGACTGTTTCTTTCAGTATGCCCGGCAATTCGTCACGGGTTATTGAGGCGGAGGTTACCAGTAAACTGGAGGCGATGATGGCCAGAGTAAAGGGTATCAGGAAGGTGAACTCTACTTCGGATAACGGCAGCGGCTCAATTTCTTTGGAACTGGACAAGCATGCGGATATTGACGTTACCCGCTTTGAAGTGTCTACCATCATCAGACAGACCTGGCCTCAGCTGCCCGAGGGGGTGAGTTATCCTCAAATCAGTACGCGACGTTCGGATGATAAGGCATCCAGACCTTTTATTACTTATACACTGAATGCGCCTGCCAATCCTATTTTGATTCAGCAGTATGCGGAAGAGAATATCAAGCCGGTATTGGGACAGTTGAAGGGGATTTATAAAGTGGAACTGAATGGAGCTACACCTATGGAGTGGCAGTTGGAGTATGACAGTGACCAGCTTTCACGTTTGGGAATCACACTGCAGGCTGTGCAACGGGCCATTAACCGCCATTATGAAAAAGAGTTTCTGGGGATCTGTTCTATTGAAAAAGGTGCGGAGGGCAGAGAGTGGATCAGACTGGTACGTACATCTACTGAAAAAGAAATGGAATTTGAACCGGGAGCCATTCAACTGCAAGCCGAAGATGGAACGATGGTTACGCTGGATAAACTGATAAAGGTAAGGCATGTGGAAGAACGACCGCAAAGTTATTACCGGATAAACGGGCTGAATTCTGTCTACCTGTATATCACGGCCGAGGAAACTGCCAATCAATTAAATTTAAGTGGGGAAGTGAAGCACCTTATGGGTGAGTTGCAACAGAAGATGCCTCCGGGCTATGAGGTACATATCAGTTATGACGCTACGGAATATATTCAGAAAGAATTGGATAAGATTTATTTCCGTACCGGACTGACCGTATTGATTTTATTGCTGTTTGTAGCGTTGATAACACGAAATCTGCGTTATCTGTTCCTGATTGTGACCAGTCTGGCGGTTAATATATCTGTTGCCGTCATTCTTTATTATGCATTTGGTCTGGAAATGCAGCTTTATTCATTGGCGGGTATTACCATCTCATTGAATTTGGTGATAGATAATACGATAGTGATGACAGACCATATTCTGCATCGCCGCAATCTGAAGGCGTTTGTTTCTGTACTGGCGGCCACGCTGACTACTATCGGGGCATTGGTTATTATTTTCTTTCTGGATGAGAAGATACGTCTGAACTTGCAGGATTTTGCAGCGGTGGTCATTATCAATCTGGCAGTATCTTTGTTTGTTGCATTATTCTTTGTTCCGTCCATGATTGATAAAATAGGTTTGGAGAAGAAAAAGAGAAGAAAAAGAAGACGTTTTCTGCTCAGACCCACTTTTATGAAACGGTTGACTGTCTATTTTACCCGTTTCTATCAAGGGGTGATTTATTATTTATGCCGTTTCAGGGTGATAGCTTGCCTATTATTGCTGCTGGGGTTCGGTCTGCCTGTATTTATGCTGCCCGAGAAGATGGAAGGAGAAGGTAAATGGGTGGAATATTATAATAAGGTATTTGATAATCCTACCTTCAAGGATAAGGTAAAGCCGGTAATCAACAAGGCTTTAGGTGGCAGCCTCCGTCTTTTTGCGGAAAAAGTATACGAGGGAAGTTATTTCAATCGTGATGAAGGTGAAGTGGTGCTTTCCGTTTATGCTACGTTGCCTAATGGCAGTACATTGGAGCAGATGAATGTGCTGATTAAGAGGATGGAAACTTATCTGAGCGATTTCAAGGAAATCAGGCAGTTTCAGACGTATATCTATAATGCGCGTCAGGCTAATATCCAGATTTATTTTACAAAAGAAAATCAGCGGAGCGGATTCCCGTATACTTTGAAAGCTAATATAATCAGTAAGGCACTGACTTTGGGAGGTGGTAGCTGGAGTGTATATGGTTTGCAGGATCAGGGCTTCAGTAACGATGTGCGTGAGAGTGCGGGAAGTTTCCGTGTGAAACTGTATGGATATAATTATGACGAACTTTCTTATTGGACAGAACAGCTGAAAGAGAAGTTGTTATTACACCGTCGTATTAAAGAGGTTACGGTAAATTCGGAGTTCTCTTGGTGGAAAGATGATTATAGCGAGTTCTATCTGGATTTGGACAGGTTGAGGATGGCGAAAGAGCATATTACAGCCACGCAGCTGTTCGCCGCTTTGCGCCCTGTTTTCGGAAGGGATATTTATTGTGGTAACGTGTTGTTTGATAGTCAGACGGAGCAATTGAAACTTTCATCGGTTCAGGGACAACGATATGATGTATGGGGATTGGTCAATATACCCTTTTTTATTGATGGCCGTTCTTATAAACTGGCTGATTTCGCTACTGTCCGGAAGGGACAGTCACCTCAGAAAGTCGCTAAAGAAAACCAGCAATACCGGCTTTGTCTGCAATATGAATATATCGGTTCTTCCGAACAAGGAAAAAAACTGTTGAAGAAAGACTTGGAAGAATTTAATAAGATATTGCCTATGGGATATACAGCCGAAAATGAGCAGGATTACTGGTCATGGAATAAGAAAGATAACAAGCAATACGCATTGCTGTTGATTGTAATCGCCATTATTTTCTTTACGACGGCTATTTTGTTTAATTCCTTGAAACAGCCTTTGGCTATCATTTTTGTTATTCCGATATCCTATATCGGCGTATTCCTTACGTTTTATCTTTTCGGACTGAATTTTGATCAGGGGGGATTTGCTTCTTTTGTATTACTTTGCGGTATTACAGTAAATGCCAGTATTTATATTCTAAATGAATATAATGCGATAAGAAAAAGGTATCCTCTGTTATTACCGGTACGTGCCTTCACCAAGGCATGGAATTCGAAAATTCTGCCTATCTTTCTGACGGTCGTTTCTACTATTCTGGGATTTATTCCTTTTATGGTGGGAGATGGAAAAGAGGCTTTCTGGTTCCCTTTGGCAGCAGGTACTATAGGCGGGTTAGTTATGTCTATACTTGGAATATTTTTGTTTTTGCCTATATTCTCATTGAAGAAACAAAAAAGATAATAAAGGTTTTACTTTTCTTTTTCAATAGAAGTGTTTACTTTTGTTGTTACAAAAAAACGTTGAATAAATATTATCTAATACTCGCTAATCATGTTGACTCAAATTATTAACGGCAAGATTTTTACTCCGCAAGGTTGGCTGGACGAAGGCTCTGTACTGATACGGGATAATAAAATATTGGAAGTGACTAACTGTGACCTGGCACTGATCGGTGCAAAATTGATTGATGCTAAAGGGATGTATATTGTACCCGGATATGTGTGTATGCATGCTCATGGCGGTGGTGGTCACGATTTTAATGAATGTACGGAAGAGGCGTTTCGCGCAGCTGTAAAAGCGCATCAGAAGCATGGGGCGACCAGTATTTTCCCA
>OLPC01003149.1_pt1 | contig 11292 bp, 9 predicted proteins | sample 1672341 | NCBI WGS metagenome assembly OLPC01 (sample SAMEA3136673, study PRJEB25190) | human gut metagenome | reverse complement strand
CTTCTCGGGGATCGCGTTCAGGTCCCCGATGAAGCTTAGGATGTACTCGAATTGCAGCAGGGTGTCATCAAGCAGCTCGAGGTTGCCGAGAAACTCGTCTTCCCGAGCCTCTATCGATACGGCTCCATTTCCGCTTTCGTGTTGGGCGCCCATCGAAATCCCCCCATTCGTTTCGAGCGCGTCTGCCGAGGCAGGCGATTGCCAGTTTGTTTCGGCTATCGAACGGCCTCCCGTACGAGTGCGGCAAGCTCGCCGACGCTATGGCAGAGCCCGGCCCTAAAGCAATCGAGCTGCACGTGGAATTCCTTCTGCAGCGCCATGATCATAAGAGCCTGTTTGACCGTCGCGGAGTCGGCACCGTCGCAGTTTGCGGCCTTGTCCTCGCTTTTGACCAAGTCGGGTGCTATTTTCAGCATCTTGGCGAGGCTTGCCTGCGCCAGCTTCTCCAAATTGTCCCCTGCTGGTTCGGCTTCCTTTTCGTCAAGGCGGAACTTGGCCAAGATGAAGCGCCTGACCAGGCTCTCGACGCGCGGTTCATCGAGCTTTCCTGCTGCGCGGTCACTTTCGAACTCTTCGCAGACGAGGGAGGCTCCCCGCTTCGCAGCGAGGAGCCTATCCATAACGGCCTTATCGGGCATCGCGCGAGCTCCTTAGGCCACGACCGGGGTGAGGCCGAGGCGCTTCGCGATGAACACGAACTGGTCGACGTAATCGCCGTATACGAGGGGGAGATGCAGTCCGAACGAGACGTGCTTCTGGAAGAAGTCATGCTCGTCGGCAACACGGAAGATGAAGCCTCCGTTGCAGTTGTCGGAATCGTATCCGAACCCTGCGACAATTTCTCCGCGACCGATGAACATTTCCTTGCAGTCCGAGGAAATTCGAATCATTGTAATGACCTGGCCCTTGTCGCCGTTGAAGTCGTGACGTTGAATCGCTCCGAAACCAGCATCCAAGGCGAAGTGGCGCAAAGCGAAGTCGTCGAGCTTGTCGAAGCCGTGGAGGCAGCGGCAGGGCGTCGAGTGGCTTACCAGGTAGAGGTTATTCTTGTCTCCTTCGATAGGTGCCGAATATTTCGGGTCGGAGAAGTTAACCTCTCCGTCGGGCCCGAGCGGTGCGGGTAGGGTGTTGCCCATGTAGGCCGCTTTCCCCGTGAGCGCCATTTCGAGAATCATACACAAAACCGAGGTAACGTCGTACTCGCACGCGGAGCCCACGCCGCGCTCGAGGTTGAGGCTATGGGTGAGGCAGAAGGTGAACTGTTCCTCGTTGAGTCGCCTCGTCGAGCATGCGTCGGGGCAGGGAGCCGCGAATCCTGAGCAATCGTATGCGTTCATGACCTTGTCGACGACCTTGTACGCCTTAAGGCTGTTGACGAGGTACTTTTTTTCAATCTGACACTCGGATGCGTCGGCCATAAGGCTTTCGGCAAGCTCTTCGCACCAGGCGATTTCCTCCGGCGTGACGTTCATGGTCTTGCGGCCGGGGGTGGTGTGGTTGCCTTCTTCAGGCAGGGGAGAGAGGTAGTCCATAAGCTCGTGCACGTTCACGTAGCGGAAATTGGTTTCGAACGTGTCGCGCGCGAGACAGAGGCTGTCGAAGGTATCGGTACCGCCTGCTATCGCCTTGTCGCCTCCGAAGCGCGGGGCGAGCAGGATGTTTGCAGTGCGCAGCGCCTTCTCGGCGCGAAGGCAGAGCAGCTTGTCCTTCAGCTCGGGCCAGCTTAGGGAAAAGATGATGTCGGCGCCGCGTCGCACGCTCGAAGCGAACGCCAACTGTCCGTACATCTTGAAGGGATTGGGGCCAATCGGCTTTTTGGTTCGCAGCGCAAACTCCTCGATGACGGTGTTTGCGCCGAACGCGGTGTTGACGAGATAGAAGTCAACGATATGGTCGTCTGCGAGCGCCGATTCGAACCACTCTTCCTTGATGTCCCAATCGTCGGTGGTTCGAATGACGGCCGGCTCCAAAACTTCGAACCGCGCGTCGTTGCGCAAGTTGAAATCTAGCGCCTTCTGCATCCCCTCATAGATCTTGCCGTTGATAATCGCGTCGAAGCCAGGCTCGAGCGCGTCACCCGATGACATGCGGCAGGGTCCCTCGTAGTAGTACTTGTGCTCCATTGCGAAGAACACCGGCTTAACCACCAGTTTCACGTCTTTTGCGCTACGCACCGTCATGATTGCCTCTCCTTTCGGGGCGCTCTTACACGCTCCGTCTGATGCCAGTGCGCTCAATTCCCCTGCACCAGCATTTCCCTTAACCAATGAGAACAGCTCACCACGAAGCGATGCTGACCCTATCGTGTGATAGGTATGCAATAACGTAAATCAGTATGGTGGTATGATGCGGCGAACTGCGGCTTTGCTGAATGACAAGATAGGAAAGCCTCGTCACGCAATCAAAAGGGAAGCCTATTTCTTTTTCGGAGATTGTTGCGGAACGGAAACAGGATAATCCTCAACGAAGTCCATGAGCGATTGTTGGGAGTGGATATCCGTCTTGCGGTAGATGCTGTAGATATGGCTTTTGACGGTGTGCGGAGAGATGGTCAGCTTGTTTTGGATATAGGCGGCGTTGCGGCCCTTGGCGAGGTAGCGCAACACGTCGGTCTCGCGAGGGGAGAGTTGGTACATCTCGGCAAGGGCGTTGCAGCGTGCTTCGAACACCTCGTGCTCGCTCATGCCCGCAGGCGCCGGCTGTGCGGGGGTTGCAACAGCTTCGCTTGGGGCAGGCGCACGGTCGGCATTCTCGTCATGATGCTCCGATTGCGGGAAGAACACGGTGACGGCGAGGACAACGAGACATGCGGTGCACAGGCGAATGACCGTGAAAGCGTCGGAGTGGGCGCCGAAGACGACTGTCGTCGCGCTTGCGACGGCCCATCCGATGAGAAATCCCAGCGCGCTTGCCAAAAGGCGACGAGGAACCTGACGAAATACCGCCGCTTCTCCGAGCTCGACACTCTTACGCACGAGATGTGCATAGGTCGTAGGCAAGAACAGCGCCCACGATGCGATGACAAGAAACGCGCAGACAATCTGGACGTACCCAGTTGAGAAGGGGATGCAGATGCAAGCGAGCACCGTCATGAACAGCAGGATTCGCTGCAGAACAGTGATGTTCAGGAAGATTTTCTTCAGGGAGAGCACAACTAAGACAAGAGCGCCGGGGATTGTTGCGAGAAGGCCGATGAAGACATAATGAGAGCCGTAGTTGAACAAAAAGACGAAGGTCATCCCGAAAACGATACCGAAGGCAATAAAGGACGGCTCGACTTCGCGCGCGAATTTCCACGGTTTGTGTTCAACGGCGCTGAGCAGCGCGGCCTGCGAATTGTCTGAGTTCTCACTTGTGTACTTCAGCAATCCCACCGACAATGCGAGATAAACGAGACAGAAGACGGGCTGGAACTCAGTTGGCATAAGCGCTGCGAGTGCGAAAAGGGCGCCCCCGCCCAAAAGCGCTTCAGAGCAGAATCGGGCATAGGCACGCGATTTGGACCTGCCGCACACGTCGAGCCAGCTCACGGTGAAGAAGCCTCCGCCGATGCCGGCGAGAAGGTTTGCCGCGCAGAGCATGGGGGTCGGTATCGGGGCTTCAGCAAGCAGTCCGAGGCTTGTCAAGGGCACGATTGCGGCGAAAACGGTCTCGATTGCGAGTACGGGCGCGCTAAACGGCGTATAGGAAGCTCGTTTGCCGAGGAAGTGACAGATTGTATATCCGAGCGCGATGCCGATGAAGATGAACAGTTGGATCGTGTCGCGCTCGCCGGTGGGGAGGCTTTGCAAGAAGATTGCGAACAGCCAGTAGAACGTGATGAGCATCCATCCGAAAAAGAGGGCGAAGCCGCCTACCCCCAGCAATTCCATTGCGCCGTCAGCGCCACTGCGCTGCGTCTCTTTCGCCATCTTTCCCCCTTGAATAAGATACCGATATGCAAGAGAAACTGACCACGACGCGAAGCGGCATATCGCACGGTGCGCCCCAAAATCCCCAACATCCAGTATAAAGCTTTTCCCTTCCAAAATACGGTTTTATCCCTTTGAAACCGGCTCAGATGAGCTTCGCGCCTAACGCGATTATGGTTGGTCGGGACACGTTGCCCTAAACCTGGCCCGGTGGTTTGATTCCCATATCGGCGATCACGTCGGACAGGCTCGCCATCCCGAGCTCCTTGCAGGCGGCGGATACGCCAGGTGTTGCGCCTGTGGTGGCGTCGACAGTATCCGCTTCGCATTCCTCGCCCTTATGCGTGTCGCCATGGGCTTCTGCGGCGCTTTCCCGAACGTTGTCATGGCTAATCGAGTGAGTCGCACCTGATGTCGCGTCCACGGTTGCGCCCGTCGTCGCGTCTATCTCGTATCCCGCTTCAATCTGTCCGGGGCGTCTCGATTCGCTTGGCGGTGCGGGGGCGTGGCCTTCCATTCCCATCTTCCTTTCGAGCTCTATCGAGCGGCCCGCCCAATCCGTCGGCCCGGTTGTGGCGTCGAGGTGAGCGATTTTGCCGTACGTGAGCGTAACGATGCCGTTTTTCATGGTGTGTCCCTGGATAACGAAAGGCACCCGCGCGCCGTTTGGGCGACACGGGTGCCGAATAGTACGGAAACCGAGCCTGATGTGCGCTTATTTAGCTTGCGCGTTTTCAGCCGGCTTCCCCTGCGGCTTGCCGCCTGCGAGGTCTTGCTTGGAAGGCTTCATAAACAGCGAGGCGATGATGCCCACGACGCCGATCGGCACCAATGCCCAGAAGGCGAGCATCGGGTCGCAAGCGCCTGCGGACATGGACGCGTTGAACGGCTCAAGCGCGTAGGAGGTGATCGTCTGGCCGAGGTACTGGCCGAACGTGAGGAACGAAAGTCCCAGAGCAACTGCAGTTGCGCCCCCCTTGAACACGTAGGTCGGGATCATCGGTCGGCAGCAGCCATTCAGGAACATGTTGCCGATGCAGAAGAAGATGGCGTAGAAAACGAACACGACCATGTTGTTCTGGAAGGCAAGTGCGGAGCACACGGTGAGGCCGGTGATGCCGGAGACGACTGCGATGTACTTCAGGTTGCGCGGCAGTTTGTCCAAAATGAAGCCGCCGATGGGGGCGAGGATGCCGCATGCGGTCAGCGCGCCACCGATAAGGCCTGCCATCGCGGGATCCCAGCCAAGACCGCCAGCCGTGGGATCGAGCTGCAGCCAGGTCTTCAGGTACTGGCTGAAGGCATAGTTCATGTAGTTGAAGATTGCGAACATGAAGATGAGGCACCAAAGCTGACGCTTCTTGAAGAACGGGAGCACCTCGCGGAACGACTTCGTCTCGGCGGAAACCTCGGAGGCCTCATCGGCACGGGGCTTGCGGAACACAACGGCGAACAGGATTCCGATGACCACGATGACGATAGTCCACACCCACAACAGGGTAACAAGGTTCTGCCCGACGGCGTGATAGATGCCGTCACCGAACACGTTCACCGTAAAGATGCCGACCGGTGCCCAGATTGACCAGATGGCCATAGCGCGGCCGCGGGTCGTGTTAGGGAACCAGATGGACACGCACGTGGGGCCTGCGACAATCGTCTGTGCAAGGCCGAGACCCAAGATGAAGCGGCCCACGAGGAACGCCATGAAGCTCGAGGTGATCGTGAGGGCGCACACTGCGGAGCCTATGATCGCAAGGCCGAGACCGACGAGGGTGCCGACCTTCGGACCGAACTTTCGGACTACAAACGATGCCGGGAACGCCATGATGAGTGCTGCGATGGGCACGAGGCCCATGACGTTGGACAGGAGGCCGAACTGCGAAGGGTCGGCCTGCACGGATGCGCAGTTTGCTCCGAGCCAGCCCTTGAACACCGGGAAGGTGATGGCGGGCAGCCACATCCATGCGTAAACGATTGATATTGCGGCGAGCAACGAGACGACGAGCGCAATCCACGCGTAGCTCGGGGTTTTCTCTTGTGCGCTTGCCGCGGCATTGGGATTGCTCATTTTTCCCCTCTTTCAGTTGCGCGGCGTTCGTCGCGCAACAAACGGTCGGGCCTCGGGCGAGTGGAGGGTGGTACGCCGAATCGAGACCCGATCCCCTCTAATCAATAAAAATAGTGCCTTGAGTGCTTACAGGTTGAAGATGCGAGCAGCGTTGCCGCCCTTCATGAGCGCCTTCTCCTCGTCGGTGACGTCGAGCGCGTCGATGGATTCGACCGAGCGAGCCATCCACTCGTAGAAAACGGGGAAGGAAGAGCCCATGAGCAGGTGGTCTGCGCCGCAAACCTTCACAGCGCACTCGATCTGGTCTTTGCCCCAAGACATCGGGTGGGTCATGTCGAAGAAGATGTTGTTCTCGAGGTAACGGGTGTAGGCCTCGTGGTCGACGTTGGTGGCCAGGCGGTTCATGGCCTCCTTCTTCTTGGTCGACTTGTGCGGTGCGAGGATCTCCTGCAGGCCGAACCAGTTGCCGCCGAACATGGTGTGGACAAACTTGAGGTTCGGGAACTCGTCGAACATGCCGGAGTAGATCTCGCGGCCGACAGCTGCTGCCTGGGCATGGATGCGGCCGAGCTCGCGACGCAGAATCGTGTAATCATCGAAGTTCTGGAAGGCGTTCTGGCCGGGGGTGTGGTGCACGACAGCCGGAACCTTCATGTCGTTCAGGACCTTCATGTAGGGCTTGAACAGCTCGTCGTCGAGGAAGCGATCGCCATAGCAGCAGGCGAACTGCACGCCGACCATGCCGAGGTCCTCGATGCAGTGCTTGAGCTCGTCGACGTCTTCCTTGCGGCCGAACGGCGGAAGAACGGCGTTGGCAACGAGGCGGCCTTCGGAGCGCTTGCACATCTCGGCGGCCTGCTCGTTCACGATCTTGCACATGTCGAGGGGCAGCCATTCCTGCCACACCGGCATGCGCAGCATCGCGATGTCGACGCCAGCCTCGTCCATTGCCTTGATCTTGGTCTCGAGCGTGTAGTCGCCGTCGACGTAGTTCAGGATCTGCTTGCCTTCGGGGTACTCAAGGATGACCTGGTCCTTCGTGCCGTCCGGGGTCTTGCCCAGATAAGCCTTCATGCCGAAGGTGACCGGCGCGGAGTACAGAAAGCCGTGAAGCACCTCTTCGTTGGTGAACAGGTTGGTCGGCAGGAAGTGCATGTTATCGTCGATAACGCGAGTTTCAGCCATTTTCTCTCCTTTTTGTTGTCGGTTGTCAGTAGGTTTGAATGTATGAACGGGAGCCAAGCTACGCTTTACCCTCCTTATCTGCCTTGCCGGCGCCCACTGATAGATATGGGGAGATCCGCCCAGATGGTGAGGGAAGCCCTGGGGATGGAAGTAGGGATAACCACCTGGGCGGCGGATCGTCTAAAGGGTGATGCGGGGCGGGGAAGCGGGTATGGTGTTCGCTTCCCCGACAAGATTCCGCATCGGGCTTACTGATAGATCTGGTTGATCTCGTGCTTCGCCATCTTCTTCATGTTGGCGCTGCAACGGACTCGCCAGTCGATGCGGCCCTGCTCACGCTGGTACTCGGTGACTTCGTGAGAGAACTCGCGCGGAGCGCGCACGTCGATGTTCATGACATGCGTTGCGCACTGTCCCCCGAAATCATCGGCAAATTGCTGAGTCATGTTCTCCTCCTTCCCCCTCTCGTCTTTCCTCCGCTTGGGCAAGCGATAGGCGTGAATGCCGCCTTCCCCCGGCGGAGAAAGCCTTGTATGATCTACGCCTCGTTGATGGCGACGATCATCTGCTTGGGCGAGTCGACCTTGGCGGCCAGCTCCTCAATCGGGCCCCAGTCGAGGCATTGTGCCTGGCAGTGCTGAACGCACGTGGGCTTCTTGCCCTTGCCGCAGCGCTCTTCGCACAGGTCGCACCACTGCGTGAACTGAGGGATGAAATCGTATTGGAACACCTTGTTGGCCTCGTCGATATGCAAGGGACCCAGCTTGGTGATCTTGATGCCGAATTCCTTCTCGCTATAGCCGTGCTCCTGCTGGCAGGCGAGAACGCACGCCTCGCAACCGGTGCAGTAATCCACGTCGACGAGGATTCCCTGAATTGCCATTGTTAAACTCCTCTCGCGCGGCCTGTTAGTCTTCGGCCTTGTAGATCTTGCACATCATGGCCTTGTAGTTCGAACCGAAGCCCGACACGCCGGCGTCGAAGGGAACGAGGTTGTTGATCTGCGACTCGAAAACGCCGAACAGACCCTTCTTCTCGTCCTCGGTGTTCTCCTCTGCCTCGTCCTTGCGCTCGGGGAACCACCAGCCGTGCTCGCACTGCATGACGCGCGGATCGTAGCCGTCGTCGAAGGTGGCCTTGTACTTGCACTTGCCGTGCTTGTTCTCAAGCCACATCCAGTCGCCCTCTTCGATGCCGTGCTTCTTCGCCGTCTCCGGGTGGATATGGCACAGCGGGTCGGGATGCAGGGCGCGCAGCTTCTCGATCTGGCGCTGCTCGGAGTGGAAGAAGTGAGGCACGCGCATGCCAGAGGTCACGATGTAGGGGTACTCCTCGACATCCTCAGGCGCCGAATAGGGGCTCTCAACGGGCTCTACGTAGCTCGGCAGCGGATCGAGGCCAGACCACGAGGTGTGATGGAAAACCATCGAGTAGATCTCGGCGCGGCCGGTCTCGGTGCGGAAGCCCACCTGGCCGTCGGGGCGAAGGTCGCCCGTCTCGTACTTGCGGTACTTGAACTCGGGGTACTTCCAGGTGGCGTCGCGAAGCTCTTCCCAGGTGAAACCGCCGTCTTCGAGGGCGTAGTCCCACATTTCCTGAACATTGTCCCAAGGCCACGCGATGTCGTCGTTTTCCGGCTTGATTGCATGGGTGAGGCGCTTGCCGAGCTCGAGGAAGATCGTGTTGTCGGGCTTGGAGTCGCCGACGGGCTCGATCGCCTTGTTGATGCAGCTGATGCGGTAGGCGTTCAGTCCGCCGAAGCCGTCGCGCTCCTCGTAGGTTGCTGCGGGCAGCACCACGTCGGCGAGTGCCATCATGGTCGGCGTCATGAACAGGTCCTCGACCACGATGAAGTCGATCTGCTTGTACCACTCGAGCTGCTGCTCGGCCTGGGCGCCCATGGTCGCGAGGAAGTTGTTCGTCACGATGTAGGCCGCATGGATGGGAATCTCGCCGCGCTGCCACGCTTCGATAGTGGCGTTGGAGGAGAGGTTCTTGAAGCCCACAGCGAACATCGGGTAGCGCTCGATGCCGATGCGCTTTGCCTGCTCCTCGGGAGTCATGAGCTCATCCCAGCCCCAGGTGCCAACCCAGTTCGGCTGCTCGATGCCCCAGCAAGCGTCAGCCATGACGTTGCCGCCCGGGATGTCGAGGTTGCCGGTGATGCACCACATTGCCGTGATGGCGTGAGCAGCCTGCTGGCCGCCGGTTTGCTGGTCGAGGGCGACGCCCCACTGGATGGCCGCAGGATGGCTCGTCGCGTAGGTGCGGGCCACGCGCACGACGTCTTCCTTGTCGACCCAGGCGCGCTCGCACAGCTCGTCGAGGTCCATGTCGGCGACACGCTCGCAGACTGCCTCGAGGCCGTAGACCCACTTGTCGCAGAATTCCTTGTCATAGAGCTTCTCGTCGCAGATGACCTTCAACATGGCCATGGCGAGTGCTCCGTCTCCGCCGGGGCGGACGCGCAGCCAGTCCTTGCCGGCGCGAGCCGCGAGCCAGGTGAGCTGCGGGTCGACGACGGCAACCTTCATGCCGCGCTTCATAAGGTCCAAGATCCAATGGCCGTAGAAGCCGTCAGCGTTGGAGTAGAAGGGCTGATGGCCCCACACGATGCAGTACTCGGGCACCGTGTAGCGGGGGTCGTCGTAGCGCTTGGGCAAGAACTGCGAGCAATCCATAACGCACGAGCCGCCGAGCATGCACGCCATGGACGCGATGCGGGGCAGATAGCAGGAGTTGCCGGCGAAGTAGGGGACGCCCTCGTTCGGGGAGCCCATGCACGCGTTCAGGCGCGTGACCTGGTGAATATCGCGGCCCGTGCCCTGGCACATAGCAATCTTGTCGGGGCCGTAGGTGTCGGCGACTTTCTTGAACTCCTCGACGATGATGTCGTAGGCCTCATCCCAGGAGATTTCGACGAACTTGTCCTTGCCTCGATCTTCCTTCGCACGCTTCATCGGGTGCAAAAGGCGGTCTTTATGGTAGACGTAGTCGGGGATGCAAAGGCAACGGCTGCAAAGACGGCCCTGGTTGTAGGGGTCCTCGGGGTCGCCTTCGACCTTCACGAGCTTGCCGTCCTTCACGTAGGACAGAATGCCACAGACGTTGTGGCATCCCGGTGCGGAACGTGCCGTGCCGCGGATGACGGTCATGCCGTCCTCTTCCCACTTCCAGGGCACCTTCGGCGTCTCAGCCGCAGGCGCTGCCGGGACGGTGTCGGTCTTCTTGGGAAGACGCGAGCCTCGGCGATACTTCTTTCCGTTGGTTTCCCCCCAGTGCTCTTGCACCGTGGACTCGGTAGAGTCTGCCATTGGGTTTCCTCCTTCATAATCGGAATACGTGATCGGTTTCGTCTTTCTATGCTGCCGCTCTCCTCGGCGGTCTGTCGCTCGTCGCACGCACTCGTCTGATTGCGTTCACGATCGGCGCGATTCCGATGACTGCGAAATTACGCCGCGCGCATGAGGACATACCCCCGATAAAAGATGAGAAGATGGATTTCAGTAGGTTGGAATTACCCCCAATAGGCGGTCAGCCCATTGGTATGAGGTTGTGACCTGGTTCAATGGTGCTGTAGAGCATTGGAGTCCATCGTCGGAACCCGTCAAACTGCCTCGCCGATATCTATCCATGAGGGGCCAATCATCGAGAAGAAGGGGCTGCGCGGTTGGTCCTCGTGTCGCAGCCACCTGTCCGCCCTCTGGTTTCGCTGTCCCGGCGTCCCGCGAGAAGCTATGAAACTCTCCTCGTCACTGGTTCGGATGCGGGATAGAGCGCGAGTTGTCTTACCCTGCGTGCGAGACGAGGGACGGGCGATGCGCCTCATTTCGTCTCATCTTGGGACAAGGAGCGGAAGTGGCGGAAAGGCCGAAGTTCTCAAAGGGCCGAGAGAGAGGAAACAAGTGCGCCGCCTGACAGGAGGTTGAAGAGCGAGCGGGCCGTCTGGTGAGAAGGCTTGGGATTCCGAATGCCCGCGCTTGTCAAAAAAGTTGAAATTGGGTCTTGCGCCGACTGATGAGATGGGTATAATACTATCTTGCGCGTTCGGAATGAACGCAACTGATTGGCAGATTCCTCGGTAGCTCAACGGCAGAGCATCCGGCTGTTAACCGGAGGGTTGTAGGT
>OLPC01003148.1_pt1 | contig 11292 bp, 11 predicted proteins | sample 1672341 | NCBI WGS metagenome assembly OLPC01 (sample SAMEA3136673, study PRJEB25190) | human gut metagenome | reverse complement strand
TCTGGAGTGATTACTGTATATAGTAGTTACTGTGAACGGAATGAACAGTAACATTACAGCCGGGGAATATGTGAAAAGATAAAGGAAGATTGATATGTGTATAAGAACGATTGAAGAATTAGAAAAGGATACAAGGGAAAAACAGGTAATAGATATCCGTGATAAGGCTGACTTTGAAAAAGAGACTTATCCGGGTGCAGTCAATATATACTGGGAAGAGCTTGAAGAGCATATGGATGAGATCCGCAAGGACTGTCCGGTTTACCTGCTCTGTTATACCGGGCAGAAGAGTGAGGAGATCGCGGAAGAACTGACGGAACAGGGATATGAGATCTACAGTGTCAAAAACGGCTATCGTGCATGGCTGAAGCTCAAACTCGGCAGATTGATGGCAAATCACAATGAAGCAGAGCAGCGTACAAAGGATATTGAACGTAGTATTATCAAGAAATTTCGTAAACCGATCTGGAGACGTTTTACAAAGGCAATCCGGGAATATGAACTGGTACAGGATGGAGACAAGATTGCGGTCTGTATTTCCGGAGGCAAGGATTCCATGCTGATGGCAAAGCTTTTTCAGGAGCTTTCCCGTCATGGAAAGAAAAATTTCGAAGTTGTTTTTCTTGTGATGAATCCGGGTTATAATGAAATAAACTACCAGACTATCAAAGATAATGCAAAGATTCTAAATGTGCCGATTACAGTGTTTGAATCAGACATTTTCAATATTGTAGCCTCTGAGGAGCAGTCTCCGTGCTATCTCTGCGCACGTATGAGAAGGGGATATCTTTATAGTAAGGCAAAAGAACTTGGATGTAATAAAATTGCGCTTGGTCATCATTATGATGATGTGATCGAGACGATTCTTATGGGAATGCTTTATGGCGCACAGGTGCAGACCATGATGCCGAAACTTCACAGTACAAACTTTGAGGGTATGGAGCTGATCCGCCCCCTGTACTTAATCCGTGAGGCGGATATCATTCACTGGGCAAATTATAATGACCTGCATTTTATCCAGTGTGCATGCCGCTTTACAGAGCACTGTGCATCCTGCGGCGGTACAGAAAAAGGTTCAAAGAGGGCTGAGATTAAAGAACTGATCCATGAACTTGCCCAGAAAGATCCGGTTATTGAATATAATATTTTTCGAAGTGTGGAGAATGTCAACCTCAACACCGTTATCGGATATAAGCAGGATGGGGTACGACATAATTTCCTTGATACCTATGATGATGTGAAATAAATACAGGAATATTGAGCAGCTGCTGTCGAAATGACAGCGGCTGTTTTTTTCTGAAATTTCAAGCTGTGCAAACGTTTTCTAATAAACATATTTAAAAGATATGTTTATTGGTATATAATGCCATTAACATAAAACATATCATTTGCGTATGTTATAATAATCTACAGGGAGTGGCACAAATGAAGAAAAAGAAATTTCGAAACCTCTGTCTGGCAGCAGTTCTTGGAATCGCCGGATTTGCCGGCATCTGTTCCTACGATGCCGGAGCAGGAACGAATGTACATATTATTAATGTTTCTTATGATCCGACAAGAGAACTGTATGAATCCTATAATAAAATATTCAAAGAACACTGGAAGGAAAAAACAGGACAGGATGTCGATGTCATCCAGTCACATGGAGGTTCCGGCAAACAGGCACTTGAAGTGATCAATGGACTTCAGGCAGATGTTGTGACACTGGCCCTTGAATATGATATCGATGCAATCGAAAATTCAGGGATGATCAGAGATAGATGGAAAGAGGAACTTCCTGATGACAGCGCACCTTATACATCAACGATCGTATTTCTTGTAAGAAAAGGTAATCCGAAAAACATTCAGGACTGGAATGACCTGATTCGGGATGATGTGGATGTCATTACCCCAAATCCAAAAACTTCCGGTGGTGCCCGCTGGAATTACCTTGCGGCATGGGCATATGCACAGAAACAATACGATGGTGATGAAGCGCAAATGGAAAATTTTATCAAAAATTTATATCAGAATGTTCTTGTGCTGGATTCCGGTGCAAGAAGTGCAACAACCTCTTTTGTAGAAAATGGACAGGGAGATGTCCTGATTGCATGGGAAAATGAAGCTTTTCTCTCTGTGACAGATGATCCGGATGAGTTTGACATTGTGAATCCGAGCATCAGTGTACTTGCACAGCCATCTGTAGCAGTTGTTAACGAAGTGGCAGAAAACCGCGGTACGGAAGAGGTTTCAAGAGAATATCTGAATTATCTGTATTCTGATGAGGCACAGCGCATTGCCGCACAGAATTATTATCGCCCGGTAAATAAACAGATCTTAAACGAATATAAAGATGTTTTTGACCTCAGCATGGAATTGAAGACCATCAATGATCTCGGAGGATGGCAGGAAGTTCAGCAGAAACATTTTGCAGACGGTGGAGTATTTGACAAAATTTACGGCAACTAAAAGATGAGGAGCGGATATTATGAAAAAAAGTAAAAAAAGAGTGATTCCCGGATTCGGACTGACAATGGGCGTGACGATCACGATGCTGAGTATCATAGTCCTGATTCCGCTGGCATCACTTGTAGTATATTCTTCACAGCTTGGACTGAAAGAGTTTTTCGAAGTAATCACAAGAAAAAGAGTATTGTCCAGCTTTTACGTAAGTTTTATCACAGCACTTGGTGCATCACTGGTCAACGCTGTGATGGGACTGATTCTTGCCTGGGTGCTGGTGCGTTATGAATTTCCTGGCAAACGGATCATGGATGGGATGATAGAGCTTCCTTTTGCACTGCCGACAGCAGTAGCAGGCATTTCGCTCACATCTCTTACAGCAGACCAGGGACTGATTGGAAGTTTTTTTGCAAAATTCGGTATCAAGATCGCCTATACCAAACTTGGCATTACATTTGCATTGATTTTTGTTGGAATTCCGTTTGTAGCAAGAGCGGTACAGCCTGTTCTTGAAAAGCTGGATGGTTCTTATGAAGAAGCAGCACGTGTTATGGGTGCAAAACCGGGACTGATTTTCCGAAGAGTAATCCTGCCGGAACTTCTGCCACCGCTTCTGACCGGAACAGGGCTTGCATTCGGGCGCTGCCTCGGAGAATACGGAAGTGTTGTATTTATTGCAGGAAACCGTCCGTATGAAACAGAGATCACACCACTGATCATTATGTCAGAACTGCAGGAATTTGATTATCAGAGTGCAACATCCATTGCACTGGTCATGCTCATTGCATCGTTTTTAATCTTATTTTTGATGAATCTGATGCAGGCACGTAATTCAAAAAGACTGAGAGGGGGAGCCATCTGATGGAAAATCATAAAACAGAATCAAAAACAGTAAAATTTCTGCTGATCGGAATCAGTGTCCTCTTTCTTTTTGTGATGCTGGTGCTGCCGTTATTGGTTGTTGTTACAGAGGCATTAAAAAAAGGCTGGCAGGTTTATGTTGAAGCAGTGACAGATTCTTATACAATCGATGCGCTGATGCTGACTCTGAAGGCAACAGTCATTGCAGTTTTATGTAATACATTTTTCGGATTGTGTGCGGCATGGGCAGTGACGAGATTTCAGTTTAAAGGTAAAAAAATCCTGACAACACTGATCGATGTACCGGTTACTGTTTCTCCAATCATCGCTGGTCTGATTTATCTGCTCGTATTCGGAAAACAGAGTATTTTTTATCCGTATCTGCAAAAAGCCGGGATTCAGATTGTATTTGCAGTGCCGGGAATTATTCTTGCCACAGTATTTGTGACATTTCCATTTGTTTTCCGTGAACTTCTTCCGGTGCTGGAATCCATCGGGACAGATGAGGAAGAAGCAGCAGCACTGATGGGAGCGAAAGGCTGGACTATTTTTTCAAAAATCACATTTCCACATATCAAATGGGCGCTTCTGTACGGAATAGTTTTATGTACAGCAAGGGCAATGGGAGAATTCGGTGCCGTATCGGTATTATCCGGGCACCTCAGAGGTCTGACAAATACGCTGCCACTGCATGTGGAAATTTTGTTTAATGAATTTCAGTATGTGCCGGCATTCGCAGTATCGTCAATTCTTGTGATTATGGCGGTGATTCTTCTGATTATACGAAGCATCATGGAGCACCGGGGCAAAAAGGAGGAAGCATAATGTACGTGGAATTAAAAGATATCAATAAGACTTTTGGAGATTATAAAGCATCGGATCATGTTTCCTTCGGAATTGAGAAAGGAAAACTGATCGGACTTTTAGGACCAAGTGGAAGCGGAAAAACAACGATCCTGCGTATGATTGCCGGATTGGAACAGCCGGACAGCGGAAAGATCGTCATCGACGGAAAAGTAGTAAATAACATTCCGGCAAGTGAGCGCGGCATCGGTTTTGTATTCCAGAGCTACGCGCTGTTTCGTTATATGACTGTTTATGACAATATAGCATTTGGCCTGAAAGTACAGAAAGCTGACAAAACTTATATCAAAAAAAGAGTAACGGAGCTGATAGAATTGATCGGCCTTAAAGGACTGGAAAAAAGATATCCGAGCCAACTGTCCGGTGGTCAGAGACAGAGGGTTGCTTTTGCAAGGGCGCTGGCGCCTAAACCGCAGCTTTTGCTTCTGGATGAACCATTTGCCGCTATTGATGCAAAAATTCGCCAGGAACTTAGGACATGGCTGAAAGACATGATTGAAAAACTCGGTATCACCAGTATCTTTGTCACACATGACCAGGATGAGGCGATTGAAGTTGCAGATGAGATTATTATTACAAACAAAGGCCACATTGAGCAGAAGGGAAGTCCGGTGGAAGTATATCAGCGCCCGGAAACTGCTTTCAGCGCATCTTTCTTTGGTCAGGCAGCAATTGTGAAGGATTATCACATTTTTAACTATTTTGAAGATATTGCCGGAGCAGAGCATGCAATCGTCCGTCCGGAATTTGTCAAAGTGACCAGAAAAAATGAAGTGCAGAAATACAAAAGTTCTGCATCAGAAGCGGTGGTAGAACGTGTCGCTTTCCGCGGCAGTTATTTTGAACTGGGACTGAAAGTAGGAGATATCCAGTTGAGCGCGCGAAGGGGACTGGATGAAACGCTTGTACATACAGGGGAGACAGTAGACGTTTTTGTACAGCGCATTTTTGTTATAAAAGAAAACAAAGTTTATGCGTTGGAAAACAGTTCAGCAAGAGAAGATTATCTGGTGATTTGACGATATTACTTGTTTTCCCTATAACCTTGTAGTATAATAGGTATATATGGAGGGATTTACATGAAAATATCAACAAGAGGACGTTATGCACTTCGTGTTATGCTGGATCTTGCAGAGCATAACAATGGAGAATATATTCCATTAATGGACATTGCGAGAAGACAGGAGATTTCAGAAAAGTATCTGGAATCCATTGTATCTGTACTGAGTAAACAGAAGTTTGTAAAGGCATTACGCGGAAAAGGAGGCGGATATCGTCTGGCCAAAACTCCGGCAGAATATACGATCGGCAGTATTTTAAGAATTACAGAAGGCTCAATGGCACCGGTAGCGTGTCTTGATGATCATCCGAATCAGTGCGAGAGGGCATCATCCTGCAAGACATTACAGATGTGGGAAAATTTTTACAAGTTGATCAATGAATATTTTGACGGAATAACACTGGAAGATCTGCTTGAACAAAATTCAGATATGGGTGATTATGTAATCTGAGACAGGACGAATTTTGCGAGTATAACGAGTCCGTAAAAGAAGTAAAACAGGACAGATTTGTCATTGAACTGATCTGGTCCTGTTTTTTAATGTTTGTGTTATCCTGAAAAAGGAAAAACTGGAAAAAACATATAATACATATTGACATGGTATGTTTATAGGCATATAGTAATAGCAATAAAAAGAAAGGATATAAAGAAGCACAGGAATGAAAGAATACGGTTTTAATACAACTTTGCTTCATGGGACAGAGGAGGCAAATCCTTTTGGCGCGACACAGGTTCCGGTCTACCAGTCCAGTGCATTCCGTCACGATACAGCAGAGGAACTCGAAAAGATTTTTGCAAATAAACGGGCCGGATATTCATATACAAGAATCAACAATCCGACAGTTGAAGCTTTTGAGAAACGAATGACGAAGCTTGAGGGTGGAATAGGAAGTGTGGCATGCGCGTCAGGAATGGCGGCATTGACTATGGCTCTTATGAATATCCTTCAAAATGGTGATCATGTAGTTGCAGCGTCAGGATTGTACGGCGGCACGGTAGAACTTCTGGATGAACTGAAAGCTTACGGGATTACGACAACTTATGTACGAGAGAATACATCACAGGCTTTTGAAACGGAGATTACACCTCAGACCAAAGCTGTTTTTGCAGAAACAATTGGCAATCCGAAACTGGATGTAACGGATATTCAGGGAGTGGCGGAAATTGCACATAAGTATGGGATTCCGTTTCTGGTAGATAATACAGTTGCAACCCCATATCTGATCAATCCGTTAAAGCTTGGAGCTGACATTGTGGTTCATTCCTCTTCCAAATATATCAATGGAAGCAGCGATGCCATCAGCGGTATTCTTGTCTGTGGTAAGGGTCTGAAATGGGACCCTGACCGATATCCGGGACTTGCTCCATACCGGAAATTCGGACCATTTGCATACATCGCCAAACTTCGAAACGGACTTTTCCGGAACACTGGCGCGTGTCTTGCTCCGCAGAATGCTTTCCTTAATAATCTGGGACTGGAAACCCTGGGACTTCGAATGCAGAGACAGTGTGACAACGCACTGGAACTTGCCAGATTTTTACAGAGCCTGGGTGGTGACATTGAAGTAAATTATCCGGGCCTGGAAGAGAGCCCTTATCACGAAATTGCGAAAAAGCAGTTCAGGAATGGTTACGGAGCTATCGTAACCGTAAGAACCGGAAGCAAGGAGAAAGCTTTTTCCATTATCAATTCCCTGAAGATCCCGCTGATCATCTCCAACATCGGAGATACGAAGACACTGGTGATCCATCCGGAATCCACCATCGCGGCACACATCTCCGACGAGGAGAAGCAGCAGTCCGGAGTATTCGAGGATCTGATCCGCATCAGCGTGGGAATTGAAGATATTGAAGATTTAAAGAAAGATTTTAAAGAAGCGATAAAAAATAACCGATAAAATCTAAGAGCTGCACCAGCAGAGAAATGGAGAGTTCGCTATGGCAAAAGTAGATTACGCTACATTAAAAAAAGGTGGTTTCATGAGACAGAAGCAGAAAAATAATTTTTCTCTTCGTCTTGCCTGTGTAGGCGGTACGCTTACAGCAGAAAACCTTAAGAAGATTGCAGAAGTAGCTGAGAAATACGGTGACGGATATGTACATCTTACTTCCAGACAGGGAGTTGAGATCCCGTTCATTAAATTAGATGATATTGATGATGTAAAAGATGATCTTGCGAAAGGCGGATGCAAACCTGGTGTCTGCGGACCGAGAGTCCGTACAGTTACAGCCTGCCAGGGTAACGCAGTCTGTCCAAGCGGAAACATCAACAGCTATGACATTGCGGTGAAATTAAATGAGAGATATTTTGGAAGAGAGCTTCCCCATAAATTCAAATTCGGTGTTACCGGATGCCAGAACAACTGTCTGAAGGCAGAGGAGAATGATGTAGGGATCAAGGGAGCGGCTGAGGTCAGCTGGAAAGAGGATGCATGTATCCACTGCGGTGTCTGCGAAAAGGCCTGCAGAGAAAACGCCATTTCCTTTAAAGATGACAAGCTGGTGATCGATACAGAGAAATGTAACTACTGTGGCAGATGTGCAAAATCCTGTCCGGTGGATGCATGGGATGTAAACGAAGCATATATCGTTTCCTTTGGCGGAACGTTTGGAAATCACATCAGCAAGGGACAGGAATTCCTTCCGCTGATCACCTCTGAAGAACAGCTTTTCAGAGTGACCGATGCAGCGATCCAGTTCTTTGATGACTATGCAAATCCGGGAGAGCGTTTTAAATTTACCATCGACCGGGTAGGCGCTGAAAAACTTCAGGAAGTTTTGAAAGGAGCATACAATGGCTGATATTAAAATTGATGATACAGTAGATATTACCGATGTAGTTTGCCCGGTAACTTTTGTAAAAGCAAAAGTAGCACTTGAGGAGCTAGACGACGGACAGATCCTGGCGATCAAAATGAACGATGGCGAGCCAGTACAGAATGTACCGAGAAGCGTAAAAGAAGAAGGACATCAGATCCTGAAACTTGAAGATAATGAAGATGGAACTTATACACTGATCGTAAGAAAAGTTGAAGAATAGGAGAACAGAGAAATGACAATCACAGTTGCAGGAAATAAAAAAGAATACGAAGACGGACTGAAACTTACAGAGCTTATTGAGAAAGAGGATATCGAAAGTCCTGAGTATGTAACCGTAACCATCAACGATGAATTCATCAGCAAAGAAGACGTTCCGAACACAGTTGTAAAAGACGGTGATGTTGTTGAGTTCCTGTACTACATGGGAGGAGGCGCAAGATAATGGCTTTTACAAATGAGCAGCTTGAGCGTTACTCCCGCCACATCATCCTGAAAGAGGTGGGAGTAAAAGGCCAGAAAAAGCTTCTGAATGCCAAGGTTCTTATCATCGGAGCCGGCGGACTTGGATCACCGGCAGCCCTTTACCTTGCAGCAGCAGGTGTGGGAACAATCGGAATCGTAGATGCAGATGAGGTAGATCTTTCAAATCTTCAGAGACAGGTCATCCACACAACTGCAGATGTTGGCAAACTGAAAGTAGAGTCTGCGGCTGAGACTATGAAAGCCATCAACCCGGACGTTACCGTAAATACATATCATACATTTGTAGATTCCAGCAACATTATGGATCTGATCAAAGATTACGATTTCATTCTGGATGGAACGGACAACTTCCCTGCAAAATTCCTTATCAACGATGCCTGTGTAATGGCTGAGAAACCGTTTTCACATGCAGGTATCATCCGTTTCCAGGGACAGCTGATGACTTACGTTCCGGGACAGGGACCATGCTACAGATGTGCATTCCAGAGCCCGCCACCAAAGGATGCCGTACCGACCTGTAAGCAGGCTGGTGTTATCGGAGCCATGGGCGGCGTGATCGGAAGCCTTCAGGCAATGGAAGCCATCAAGTACATCATCGGACAGGGTGACCTTCTTACAGGAAGACTTCTTACCTACGATGCGCTGAAGATGACATTCCGTACCGTAAAACTTCCGAAGAACCATCACTGCCCGGTATGCGGCGACAATCCGACCATCACAGAGCTGATCGATTACGAGCAGGCTGTGTGCGAGCTGAAACACTGATCATATAGAAGTCAAAAGTGTCTGCTGGTGCAGGCAGTATAAATAAGTATAGAAACCCATTGGAGGCTGCGAAGATGATGCTGAAATTAAAAAAAGAAGATTACGAAAAAATATTAGACCATTGCAGAAAGGGACTTCCCAATGAGTCCTGCGGCCTTCTGGGCGGGATCATTGAGGGCGATGTAAAAACCATCGAGAAGGTGTATTTACTGACAAATATCGACGAGAGTAACGAGCACTTTTCCATGGACCCGAAAGAACAGCTGAGCGCGATCAAAGATATCCGTCAGAACGGATATCAGATGATCGGAAACTTTCATTCTCATCCGGAGTCTCCGTCAAGGCCTTCCGAAGAAGACAAACGACTTGCTTTTGACCCGAACATCGAATATCTGATCCTCTCCCTTATGGATGCAGAAAACCCGGTGCTGAAGGCCTTCGGCGTAGACAAAGAAAAAAATGTAATTGTACATGAGATTCAGATAACAGAGTGATGAGTATGAAAAACAGATTAAACACAAAAGAAATTACAACGGATGTGCTGATCATAGGCGGAGGTACCGCAGGCTGCTATGCGGCGCTGGTTCTCTCAGAACAGAAAGCCGGCAGGGTACTGATCGCAGAAAAAGCAAATATCAAGCGAAGCGGCTGTCTGGCAGCTGGTGTCAACGCCATCAATGCCTACATTGTAAAAGGCCGCAAGCCTCAGGACTATGTAGATTACGCCACAAAAGATGCCGCCGGGATCGTAAGACAGGACCTTCTTCTTACAGCAGCGGAGAACTTCAACGAAGTTACCGCAAAAATGGAAAAACTTGGACTTGTGATCCTGAAGGATGAAAATGGCGATTATGTAGCCAGAGGAAACCGTAACATCAAGATCAACGGCGAGAATTTCAAACCACTTCTTGCGGATGCAGTTCATGAAGCTGAGAATGTAGATGTTCTGAATTATGTAAATATCACAGACCTTCTTGTAAAAGACGGTCAGGTTTACGGAGCCGTTGGTTTTTCTATTATGGAAGAAACCGCTTACGTTATCCGGGCAAAAGCAGTTCTTGTTGCAACCGGCGGAGCGGCTGGACTTTATAAACCGAACAATCCTGGATTTTCCAGACATAAGATGTGGTATCCGCCATTTAACACAGGTGCCGGATACGCAATGGGAATCCTGGCAGGCGCGGAGATGACATCTTTTGAGATGCGTTTTATTGCTCTTCGCTGCAAGGACACCATCGCTCCTACAGGAACCATCGCACAGGGTGTCGGCGCAAAACAGATCAATGCGGCAGGCGAGATCTACGAGATAAAATACGGTCTGACCACAAGCGAGCGAGTTTACGGAACAGTCCGGGAAAATCAGCTTGGCCATGGCCCGTGTTACCTGAAGACTACAGGGATCACGAAAGAGCAGGATGAAGATCTTCGGAAAGCTTATCTGAACATGGCACCAAGCCAGACTCTGAAATGGATCGAAAGTGGAAAAAACCCAAGTGAGCAGGATGTGGAGATCCAGGGAACAGAGCCCTATATCGTAGGCGGCCATACAGCCAGCGGCTACTGGGTAAACACAGGCCGTGAGACTACTGTGAAAGGTCTTTATGCAGCAGGTGATGTTGCAGGCGGATGTCCCCAGAAATATGTAACAGGGGCACTTGCAGAAGGAAAACTTGCAGCACTGGATATGGTGAAACAGTTTTCCGCAGGATCTCTGAAAGAAGCGGATATTACCACAGAAGCGGAGATCAAAGTTCAGGAAGAAAAAATCCTTTCTCAGTACGAAAAGTTCCGTAATGAGGATGCACCGGCATTTTCCGTTGAGGAGCTTGAGGAAGCCATGCAGAAAGTCATGGATGAGTATGCGGGAGGAATTGCTTCCAATTATCAGTTCAATGAGAAACAGCTTGACCTTGCAGATGAAAAAATCCTCAAGCTTCAGGCCCTTGCCGAAAAAACAGCGGCAGCAGATATGCATGAGCTGATGTTTGCATACGAAC
>OLPC01003147.1_pt1 | contig 11294 bp, 7 predicted proteins | sample 1672341 | NCBI WGS metagenome assembly OLPC01 (sample SAMEA3136673, study PRJEB25190) | human gut metagenome | reverse complement strand
AACACTCAAACTCTCTGATATTCTTACTGATTCACTCTTCTCATAGTTTGGATCTTCATCATCCAGTAAATCAATGGAATCCCCATGCTTATATGCATATTTATATATATGCACTCCACCTGCATTGCCACTTCTAAATTCTACCCATTTATTATCAGACACTTTCAGTACAAACGCATCTCCGTCACATATATACAATTCGCCTGTTTGAGAATGTTGCTCTTCCCAAAACAATATCCCTGTTGTCCATTTAAATGTCACAGAATTAAAATCATTAAAATATTCCAATTTACCTGTATATGAATTTTTTACTCTATACTTATATGATTTATCCCCCCATTCCCTTTTCTTTATTTCATTTCTAGATTGAATACCATAGTCTTTATAATTACTTTCCGTAATCTTAGTCACATGATGTACCTTATCTGATACGCAATCATCTCTATTTGTTTCAGTGCTTGCAAGCTGCGGCATCCCACCCATTCGGGCGTAAGCAGCCATATCCTGTTCTTCGTCATCTGTATATGCTGCCGCTACTGCATTATCATAACTCTGCTGTTCCTCATGCACCTTGCCACTTTGTTTTGCGCTCTCACTAGTTTCTGCACTTGCACTGGCTTCTGCACTTGCACTGGCTTCTGCACTTGCGCTATTTTCTGCACTCTCACTAGTTTCTGTACTTGCGCTAATACTTTCACTTATGCTAACAATTTCACTGGTGCTGGTACTCTCACTTATACTCTCACTTGTGCTAACTGAATCACTTTCACTCGTACTCACGATCTCGCTGGTGCTGATACTCTCACTTATACTCTCGCTTGTACTGGCTGAATCACTTTCGCTCATGTTCTGTGTTGTACTCTCACTATAATCGGTTCTCTCACTCTCTGACAAAGATCCTGCGTCTACAAGTGAATTAGAATCTGCTGCTGATTCATCAATTGCGGCCATAACCATATCTGCCCCCTGGATAGAGCTTACTCCACCCATTGCAATTCCCGCTGCGGTTATACCTTTTAAAATACTATCAACTTTCTTTTTATTCATCCTGCCTCTCCTTCTATATGTCCTATAAAAACAGACATATTCTTCAAACTAACCAGAATTACATACTAATATCGTTCTTATATTATGAATATAACCTACAGAGTGTATCTAAAATCGTATAGAAACATATATTTACCGCCAAATTACAACTTTTCTCTACACCACCTCTAAGTTTCCCCTAAGTTTCCTGCAGCTTTATCAAAACTTGCATTCTTCTGTTCCCAATAGCTCCATCCACTTTTTTTCTACTTCCGCTTCTGTATAGCTGCTTGCGATTTCATATGATTTCTCATGAAAAAGCTTTAACCTGTCTTCGTCTTCAAAGATCTTTACAATAGTCATCCCTATTTTCTTGACTAAAGCTTCTTTATCCATCAGGTTTCCGTCTATCAGATATCCATTCTGTTCATTTTTTATAAACAACCTGTTGCCATATCTTGTGTCTAACCCTATCATTGCCAACCCATTACCGGCTGCTTCCATTAATGAAAGTCCAAATGATTCAAATCTGGAAAAAGATGCATACACTTCATAATACTGATATAGCGCTTTAACATTTTGTCTTCCCTTAAAATGAATATAATCCCAGGCATTATGGGATGATATGACATTATTCAAATACCCTATGTACTCCCTCAATCCTTCTCCGTATATATCCAGATATATATATGGATTGTACTTGTGTGCCTCAATAACACCTGCTATCAATAAATCAATACCTTTTGTTTCTTCAATTCTGGAAGCCGATATAATACTATATTTTTTTCTGTTTTCTGTAATACATTTTTGTGCCTCAATTGCTCCGGGTGGTATTACACTGATCGATGGTATATAGCGATCATATTCTTTCAGCTTATTTATTAATGCTATCCGCTGTTCCTCAGTCGCTACAATAAAAGTATCTATAACCTGTGAATATTTAAACCAATAATAATACTCATAATTCATATATAATGAACCTATATTCTCATTCAATTCATAATACTGATCAGAATGCAGCACGCAAATAAATTCTGCCCTATTTCCAAATTCAAATAATGGTCTTATATAATCTAAATATCCCCCTCTGTCCATAATACATATATCATTTTCATTGAGCGCTAATTTCTTAGTGAAATATATCACAAATTCCTGATTATCCATTACCTGTCCATCGCTAAACACATACTTGATTTTATCAGCTTCAAATACCTGCTCAAATACAAGTTTCCCATCAGTGTTCCAGAACAAACGCCTCTCAAGCTGGCTTTCTCCAATTTCGTGATCTGATGTTCCATATAATTCCGTGTATGCCAGACTATCAAAATAAAAACTAGTAAAAATAATACGTTCGTCTTTGTAATAAGAAGCACTTATAATATTATTTTCATCGTCACAAATTATTTCACACTTTTTTTTATTGTTTTCAATAAGATATGTAATATTATCCTTCTCTATGATATCGTCATGAGCAATTATTTCTTTCGAGATCAATATATCTTTTTTTGTGCTCAATCTCATATCCATACGTCCGGTAAGATATATTTCTTTCGAAATTATCTGATCTCTGTCGATTCCATGATTTATATATAAATCCAAATCTCTCTGTGTCGGCAGATTCATAAAAATAAATTTTATATCAATATTATTTTTTTTAAATAGCCTTGCACGAAATCCCTGCGCTACGTCTACCCCGGAAAATTCGTAGCCATTCATCAATGTAAAATCAAATATTCTCATATTATTCCTCAAACATTCCCGCTGCAGCTATGTATAATTTTTTGTATTGTTCTTTTATCAGATCCTGATATATTGATTCTTCAAACATTGTTTCTTTTATCCTGCCGATCATTTTATCGCAATCAGTGGTTTCAAAAATATTTTTTTTCAAACAAATGTCTCTTCTGTGAACAGTATTTTCAAATGCAAATACTGCCATGCTATTATTAACCGCCATATTTGTCGAATCATAAACTTCATTGTAATGATTTATATCCAGATATATATCACATAGATCAAATAATTCCTTTATTTTTTCTTCCGAAACCACTGGATACAAATAGACATTTTCATAATCTTGCAATTGAAGTAACTTATCCGACATAAGTGTCCATGCTGCAATATAAAACTCCAGACCTGGTATTCCTGTAATCAACGTTTCAATCATTTCTAACTGGTCAGAATCGGTAAAGATCAAAGCTTTTTTTATCCCAGATTTATTTTTCTCTCTTTTATCATATAAATAAAAGCTTTTACAAACACAATCTGTATGCTGGGCGATCCAATCACTTTTGTTTTTGTCATTACATAATATTCTTAATTTATCTTTGAATTCGCCTTTTTGAAATTTTTCATACTGTTTATCATCGTTCAAATAAAATGTAACTGAATATTCTTCACGCAGCCCATATATTTTTTCCAATTCCTCAACATCAAAAACAACTATATTTTTATCGCTTATTTCTGCTTTGGTCATAATATCTTTAAACAGCTCCGCAAACGATGTATACACTTTCTTTATATTGTTCTTTTCAAAAACAGTGTATGTCCCAGACATTACCTGTTCTAAAACCACAAGATTTCCCTCACTGTCATAAAATTCACGTTGTATGATTTTATTGCTTCGCAGATTTTCCGTACAATATTTATACCCCATTTTATTGTAATGATCTTTTCTATAAACTCTGTTTTCCTCATCATGCCATTCGACTGATCTAACATTGCGCTTTTCAATTGGCTCACTAAAATATATTGAAGCCTTTTTAACATCATTATCATATACAGCCCCATTGATCCCATCTGCACAGACAGCCCACCATTCAGGTAATTTGATAAATGCATAATATAATTCTTTTGTATGAACGCTTTTTATATTTTCATCATTAATATAACGATCATAAAATCCAAACACATCATCGGCGTCATGATCTGTGTTCGGCATAAGTGTGCACACTGAACAGCTCTTTCCCATATTATTGATAGTTTTCTTTATTCTTTTTATAAAATCCGTATATTCTTTTGCCAGTATGATCATATCTTCACCATTTATTTTTCAATATCAAATACCTTAAACTTTCTACATTCTATTGTGGCAAGGTGCCTGTTTCAGTAAATAACTATAGGGCAAATCCACCCTCTGTATAATGCAGGAACCTCTGTGTTATAAAATAATCCTCACCATTTTCCAACCCTGCTTCTGTCAGTTTCTCTAATCCTCTGCCATCGTCTGCATCAGCCGAAACTATGTAGACAGTATTATCGTCACATATGATCTCATCCTCATTCAAATGCTCATGCCATTCACAGCTGTCAAAATCTCTGTTTAATAACATCATTGCATTCCTTATAGAGCTATTCTCTCCACCGTAGAATACAAATCTTATATTGTTTTGAGTTGATTTTTTTAACAATTTCTCCAGCATACCTGTTCTATCAACAATTCTGCCCATAGATCTACTCAATAAGCCATCCTCCACCTGCTTTCCCCATGGAGTTCTCAATATTGTAAAATAGTATGCTCTGTCAATTTCATTATTTGTATAAAGCATCAATAGAGTTGCAGCATAATGATATATTTTTTTCTCAGCTTTTTCATTATTTTTTCTTGCTTCATCAATAAAATAATTCCATTTTTCATCTATCAGTAAGGTTTTTCCGCTGAATATGACATTTAAAGCATCCTGATCAGGAAGCCATGTCTGCGGATTAGAATTCAGATAATCCATAACCTGTTGAAACAGGCTTCCATTTCTCCTTATATTGTCAAGATTCATGCAAAGAACACCTGCATTAAAATACCTGTCACGTTCTGTCTGCCCTGCTGCTACAGCATATGGAATTCCCCAACCCTTTGTTGTCGAACAATCCGGAGCCGCTGCCAGACAGTAGTCATCTATATTGACATTCCATAATCCTTCAATATCGGTATTTATAAACAAATCTGAGTCCAGATATATTATTTTTTTCAGATCAGGCAAAATATCCGGCAGCATGATCCGAAACATCGTTCCAATTGTAAATCTATCCATCGAATCAGCCAATGCCCCAAAAATTTCCGGGTTAAAATAATGAAATTCTATACTGTTTCCACTATTATCTGCAATAAGCCCCAGTTTCTCCTTATTAGACGAGTTTAATGTATCATCATGTAATATATGAAATACTATTGGTGATCTTGTATTCTCTACAATGGACTGCATCGTTGTACCAGCCCAGACACTGTAATTGCCATCTTTATCATGTATACCAAGACAGATGTGTATTGCATTATCAAAAACCCATGCATAATCCAATTTCCTCGCTGTTTTTTTCAGTTCTGACATTCTTTTCAGAACCATGTCATCCGAAAAAGCTTTCACATATGGATTATTGAATATATCCTGTTCACTCTTTAAAAACTCTTCTTTACAAATATCCAGCTCATTTTTCAGGAATCTTTCAATCCTGCTGTACGACTCAATATATTGATGCCATAACAGAAATACCTGTATTTCACATTTGCACTGTTCAACTACATTTCCAATCTCCGCTTTTCTGCTCTTTATTGCCTGCCTTATATGATCCATGATAATCTTTGGATCCCTGATTTTTGCGTTGCTGATTCCAGAACGTATAATGCCATCCGTATTCTCAAAGTAATAATATAATGTCGGCCTTACTTTGCAATATTTCTTTGCAAGCAAGACGCAAAGCAGGGAAAAATATGTATCTTCATAATATATATCTTCCATGAATCTGAGATTATTTTCTCTTATGAATCTGACCGAATACAGCTTTGCCCATGCCGTCACATTAGTAAATCCTGTCAGACTTATAATAAGGTTTTTCCTATTATCGACATTATTTAAATCCAGCTTTTGGATTTCATGGTCATTTACGGCTGAAACAGATGGCACAGCTTCTTTAAAACATGATACACCACACTGAACCACATCATAGTCGTCCTCTGCCATTCTATCATGAAGCACCTTTAGCATATCAGGATGCACCCAGTCATCTGCATCTACAAATGTGATATATTTTCCACTGCAGATATCCATCCCCAGATTGCGTGTACCTCCACACTTTCCCTTTTTCTGCATTTTAAGAGAAATAACATTCCCCGGATATTTTCTTTGCAGGGATTCTAATATGGACCATGTGTTGTCTGTCGACAGATCATCTATAAATATCACCTCAAGATTCTCAAAGCCATATGTCTGATCATAAATTGATCCAAAGCATCTCATTATATATTTTTGCACATTATAACATGGTATAATTACCGATATCCTGTCCTTCTTATCCATAACATTTCCTCCAATATAACCATTTACTTAAACTTCCCGCCTTCTATTTAATTACTATATTACAGTTCACAAATAACACTGTTCACATGATACTTCACACTCGCTCTCGGATGCCGGCTTTTGAACTGCCGGTTAATTCTCTTTTGCACTATTTCACAGTTCTCCCGGTTGGTTCCAACAAGCAGTATGAGAAACTGCAGCTTTCCGTATTTTGCATATATATCACTTTTGCGGATCGATACTCCTATACACTCCTTGAGCTGTCTGGAATATTTGTTCATCTCCATCTCACTCTGTATCTGCTTTCCGTCCTTATCCACAAGTGTGCAGAGCATCAGATATACCGACACCGTAGTCCGTTTCATGATGCGTGCCGACGCCTGGTATATCCCCCTGAATACAGGATAACTACAGAAATAGCCCCCTTTATTTCCTTCTTCATTATGCTCATTCATGCCCTCCTGGATATTTTCAAGTATCTCATATGTATGGTTCATCTGGTTGCTGTATCTTTCGAGAATCTCCATAAGACTGGCGGACGGATAAATACCACACTCCTTCAGATAATAGTCCACCACCTCACTGTAATATTTGCTTGCCTCGTCATAGCGTCTTGTCTCAACCATGGCTTCCATTACCAGAGTCTCCCACTCGTTAAATGGATCCGCCTTGACCGCATATGTACCAAACTTTTCAAGCTCCTTAAAGCTCTTTTTCCTTCTCAGTATACCGGCAGCTTCATTTACACATTTGACAAACATTTCGTGATAGCGTCTCGCCTCCTGCGCTATCCATGTTTCGCCCGTGTATGGTGCCAGAAATTCCCCCTTATAAAGGTAAAATGCTTTCATATAAAGTTCAAGCTTCCTGTTCTCTATTTCGGAAGCTTTATCTGCAGCAGCCCCGCCGTCTGTATCATTCCCATCTGCATTATTTATGCTCTGATGTATTTCTGATAACTGTTTATCGAGCTCCTCAGTCTCTCTAAAATACCGCTCAAATCTTGCTGCATCCTCATCTATCTCTATATCCGGTGTCCAGTAATATATGCCTCCCTCTAAATATATAAGATCCTTTCCCGGCAGGCCAAGCTGTGAAAGCTTCTGCTTTGTCTTGTATACAATTACCCTCAGGGCTGTGTGCGGTGCATCTATATCCCTCTCCCCGATCACGATCTCTTCCAGTTTATCCTTTGCTATCCCGCTGGTTGAATAATGCATCATTGCCTGCATCAGGCGGTTAAACTGGCTTTCTTTATGCATTTTGTCAGCAACAAATGGTGCTCCGTTATAGTCCATCCGGAAATTTCCGAACATCTGAACCTTTATCGTATGCGTCATAGGCGCCTCTCTTCCTGTTTGCGTATTATATTAGTATTAACTAACTTAGGATTGGTAAAAGATGTTTTTACCATTTAACTATATTATATACAAGCTTCATATAAATATGTAACCACGATAATTGACATGTGAAATGTAAAAATTAGTACTTGACAAATTGATATTTATTTGTTCCTGTGTTACGATTATTATATTAATTTGAAGCAACAATTCTACAAGGGAGCATTGCCTATGCAACAATCAGTTAATATAGCTATCTGCGAGGATGAAGCTGCAGAGACGAAGCTGTTGTGTGATATTCTCGACAACAACGACATCAAAAACTCCTATACCATCTTTACAGATGCAGACTCATTTCTCGCCTCATACGAACGTGATAAATATGACCTACTGCTCATGGACATATACATGAAAGATTCCATGACAGGCATTGAAGCCGTATCTATGATCCGTAAAAAAGATGCCGACATACCTGTCGCTTTCATCACTACCAGCAGGGACCATGCTTTAGAAAGCTACCGCCTGTCAGCCATCGGTTATATTGAAAAGCCTGTTTCCGCAGCAGAACTAAACAATGTGCTTCATCTTGCAATGTTAAAGAAGGCTGACGCACCATCCTTATATATAAAAAGAAATGGTGCATTGGAAAAACTTGCTTTTTCCGATATTATGTACATAGAACAGAGAGGCAGACAAATTTTCATACATATGAAAGACAATACTGAAATCGTCTGTTATGAAAAGCTATCTGAGCTTTCCAGTCAGCTCCCTGCTGAGCTGTTTTTTCTTCCCCACAAGAGCTATGCTGTAAACCTGTCATATGCCATGCATATTGACACAGATTTAAAATGCTTTGTGATGACCGATAATTCAAATATCCCGATCAAAAGAGAGCTGACTGCAAAGGCAAGAAAAGCTCTTGAAAGCTATTTTTTTGAGTATACAAGGAGCCGCCTATGAAAATAACAAGTATAATAAAAAAGCTTCCATTTTCAGTCATAATACTTCTTATAGTAAGCAGCATTCTGCTCATATCATCAAAAAACATGATCATGAGCCACGCAAGCTATCCCAGCGCCACAAGCATTACCACTGCATCCGCTGTCGTGGAAGCTGCCGATACATCAGATACCAGCACTTATAATGATGAAATAACACTCCCGCACACCTTCAGACACTTAGCATCCCGCACCCATGTCACTGTGACCACAAATATATCACTCAAGGCAGATGACCAGATCCTCCTAAAAACTGTTTATTCACCGGCAAAGGTCTATCTGGATGGTGATCTCATATATGAATTTGGCAAAGCCGAAAACTACCCTGCATTTATGAAGGATCCCGCTACCGAGCTGTATATGATAAGCACTGACGGTTATAACGGCGACACAGAGCTTCGCATAGAGTACCTGTCACCTGTCACCAGAAGCTCTCTGACCATATATCCGCCTATCTGCGGAGCGTACAAATCCTTATTTTTTACCTTGTTAAAAACTTACAAATGGTCTTTTTTTATTGCCCTGCTTGAGCTTGCCGCCGGCATCTTATTTATTTTTATTGCCCTCCTGCTGTTGTACTATGACATGGATGTATGCAAAATGATATTTCATTTTGGTTTTTTCTCACTCATGGTCGGCATGTGGTCTATCGGTGAATGTAATTACACCGGAATGATAATAAAAAATCCTACTTTTCTATATTTATGTGCATTTATCGGGCTTTTTTCACAAATAATTCCGCTATTATATTTCTGCAAAAGTGCTGTCGGCTTTAAGAATCCAAAACCGATCACCATTGTGACAGAAATCATAACCATACTCGATATTCTTGCATGTATATTGCAGCTTTGCGGCATCATCGCATTTTCGCAGAGTATGTACGTGTTCCATGTTATTTTACCGGTTACACTGTGCTTTCTCACAGCATACATAATCTATGAGTTTGTCCACAACCAAAATAACCGGGCAAAGCGGATCATGATCCCTGTCGGCATACTGGCAGCCGCTTCATGTGCTGAAATCATCAATTACCTCACAAAAATCGTACCTTCGCTGTCCTTATTGTCGCAGATCGGGACTATTATTTTTATTGTGATAATGGGAAATATCATGGGACTGAATATAAGCGATATGGTTAAGATGAAAAAGGAAAATGAGAAGCTTGTCTTTGACATGAATCTTCTCGAAAATTCTCTTGCCGAACAAAAGAAGTACAATGCAATGATTGCAAAAAACGAAGAAATAACTAAAAAGCAGCGCCACGATCTGCGCCACCAGCTTATTGTTATTAAAGAACTAGCCGGAAACAAAAATCCATCACTGACAGAATATCTGGATTCATTGATCCACAGTATACCTCATGTACCGAAAAAATACTGTGAAAACAAGGCTGTCAATTCCATTATATCCCATTATGCTGCCATCTGCGCAGATGAAGCCATAATGCTTGAGACAAAGCTTAATGTCCCAGAAAGCGATAATCCGGTTCTCGACAATGACCTGTGTCTGGTATTTGGGAATCTTATTGAAAATGCCATAGAGGCCTGCAGGCGTCTGAACAATTCCGGCTGCTTTATCCGCCTAAACGCTGATATCCGTTACAAGACGTTAATTATAACCATGGACAACAGCTTCGACGGGCATTTTACAGTACGCAACGGAAAATACATCTCTTCAAAAAGAAACGATGTCGGTATCGGATTGTCATCCATCCGATCTGTTGCTGTAAAATATGGTGGAGAGACTGAATTTAAAACAAAGGATGATGTATTTCAATCGTCCTTATACTTCCAGCTATATAAATAATTGTTTTTTCGGCGTTCGAACCCTCCGATGTCTTGCATTAAAAAAACGTCTCTATTCGAAAGATTTTTCATTTGGGGATTCGATCTTCGCTCCGCTCCGGTCCGCGCTGAACAGACGTCCACCGGACGTCTAGCGCCCCGACCAACTCCGTTGTCCGGTGTTCGAACCCTCCGATGTCTTGCATTAAAAAAACGTCTCTATTCGAGAGATTTTTCATTTGGGATTCGATCTTCGCTCCGCTTCGGTCCGCGCTGAGCAGACGTCCACTGGACGTCTAGCGCCCGGACGGGCGCGGCCTGCGCAAAGCCGAACATGAAGTAAATCGTAGACATGAAGTTGGGCGGGAACATATAAAATTGAATGCGGATCCACAGCATCAGTGTCACACCAAACAGCCCGCCGAGCGTAATACCTGCGTTCTTTTTTGCCAGCAGCAGGCTGGCTGCGGTCAGATTGGTCAGACCGTTGACAATCAGCAGTGCCCAGCCGGAGAACGTTAGATCACGGAACAGCACGTCCGCGAACGGGAGCACCTGAAAATACGGGAGCATCGCATCCATGCCCATCGCCTTCCCGCTGGGGTCGAGCAGCATCCCGGCCGCGCCTGCCGCCGCGCCGACACCGATGAACAGCGTCCAGAACAACAGGATACGGCGGGCAGTCTGGTATCTTGATTTCGTCTGCATATACATATCGCCCATACATCATAAAGTTCCGCAGCCCGACAAGGACGGTCATATACTTTCTTTTCCAGAGCAAAAGTGCCAGAAACACGCATAGAAACGCAATATCCAGCCAGATGTAAAGCGGCGCAAACTGTCGCCGTGCGATGAGTT
>OLPC01003141.1_pt1 | contig 11308 bp, 9 predicted proteins | sample 1672341 | NCBI WGS metagenome assembly OLPC01 (sample SAMEA3136673, study PRJEB25190) | human gut metagenome | reverse complement strand
TCTTCCGATCGTTTATTTATTTTTTATCATATACTCAAAATCTACAGTTGGCCAATCACAAATTTAAGATAATTCCAACTTACCAGTATATAATTGATAGTAGGTTCCTTTATTCTTAATAAGATCTTCATGATCTCCACGTTCAATGATCTTACCATGTTCAAGTACAATGATCGCATCACTATTTCGGATCGTAGATAGTCGATGGGCGATTACAAATACAGTTCTACCTTTCATCAGGTTATCCATTCCTCGCTGTACAATGCTTTCTGTTCTTGTATCAATACTTGATGTTGCTTCATCTAAGATCAGTACTGGTGGGTTGGCTACGGCTGCTCTGGCAATGGATAGTAACTGTCTCTGTCCTTGAGATAATCCTTCTCCGTCTCCGCTGATCACAGTGTCGTAACCATCTGGAAGCATTTTGATGAACTGGTCTGCGTGTGCTAATTTGGCTGCTTCGTAGACCTGTTCGTCGGTTGCCCCTAAATTTCCGTAGCGGATATTGTCTTTGATCGTTCCTGTAAACAGGTGTGTATCCTGTAATACAATTCCTAAGGAACGTCTTAAGTCGTCTTTTTTGATCTTCTTGATGTTGATTCCATCGTAACGAATCTTACCATCCTGAATGTCATAGAAGCGGTTGATCAGGTTTGTAATCGTTGTTTTTCCGGCTCCTGTGGATCCTACAAATGCTAGCTTCTGTCCTGGTTTTGCGAACAGACTAATGTCATGAAGGATGGTTTTATCTTCGTTGTAACCAAACGTTACATCTTCAAATCTTACATCTCCAGTTAATTCTGTATATGTTACAGACCCATCTGCAGAGTGTGGATGTTTCCATGCCCACATTCCTGTTCTTTCTTCACATTCGATAATGTTTCCATTTTCATCTTTCTTCGCATTTACTAATCTTACATATCCCTCATCTGTCTCAGGTTCTTCATCGATCATGGCAAAGATCCTTTCTGCACCTGCAAGTGCCATTACAATAGAGTTAAACTGCTGTGCGACCTGCATAAATGGCTGTGTGAAACTCTTTGTAAACTGAAGGTATGATGCCATAACACCTAATGTGATCCCTCCAATACCTTCAATAGCTAACACACCACCTAATACCGCTGTTAATACAAATTGAAGGTTTCCAATATTACCTACAACTGGACCCATGATATTTGCATATTTGTTGGCATTTGCAGCACTTTCAAACAGAGATTCGTTTAACTTGTCAAATTCTTCTTCTGATTTACGTTCGTGGTTAAAGACTTTGACAACTCTCTGTCCATTCATTCTCTCTTCGATAAATCCTGTCACATCGGCTAATGATTTTTGCTGGCGGATAAAGTATTTTCCGCTGTTTCCACCAATCGCTTTTGTTACCGTGATCATGATTCCGATAACAACAACTGCAAGAATCGTTAAAATCGGACTTAATACTAACATAGAAATAAATGTTACAATGATCGTGAAAAATGACATCAATGCCTGAGGAATTGCCTGGCTGATCATCTGTCTTAATGTGTCTGTATCATTTGTGTATAAACTCATGATCGAACCATTTGTATTCTGGTCGAAATAACGGATCGGTAATGTCTGCATATGTTCAAACATATCGTCTCTGACACGTTTTAGGACTCCTTGTCCGATAAATACCATCATCCTTGTATAAATAAATGTTGCAATGACACCTGCTGCAAAGATGCATCCAAGGACGATCATTGCGTGGTAAAAATTTGTGAAATCTGGATTGCTCTGTCCAACCAAAGGCAGGATGAAGTCATCGAGCATAAATTTCAATGATAAAGATACAGATACAGAAGCTGCTGCACTGATGAAAATGCAGACAAACACGAGAATAAACTGTAATTTATAAGTATCTGTTACATATTTTAAAAGACGTTTTGCTGTCTTCGCCGTATTTTTGTTGATCGTCTTTTCTGGTCTTTTACTCATCGTCTTCTCCCCCTTTCACCTGTGATTCATAGACTTCTCTGTAAATATCATTTGTCTTTAATAATTCTTCGGATGTTCCAATACCCATGATCTTTCCATCATCTAATACGATGATCTGGTCTGCATCTTCGATGGAAGATACTCTCTGTGCGATGATGATCTTTGTTGTGTTCGGAATTTCTTCACGGAATGCCTTACGAATCAATGCATCTGTCTTTGTATCAACCGCACTTGTGGAATCATCTAAGATCAAGATCTTTGGTTTCTTTAATAACGCTCTTGCGATACACAATCTCTGTTTCTGTCCACCAGAAACATTGTTTCCACCCTGTACGATCTGTGTATTGTATCCAGCTGGAAATTCATTTACAAACCCGTCTGCCTGTGCTAATTTACACATTCTCTGAACTTCTTCATCGGATGCATTTTCATCTCCCCAACGGATATTATCGTAAATTGTTCCTGTAAATAATACATTCTTCTGGAGTACCATGGATACCTGGTCTCTTAATGCTTCTAAGTTGTAATCACGGACATCAATGCCGCCAACTTTGACACATCCTTCTGTAACATCGTAAAGTCTTGGGATCAACTGTACTAATGTAGATTTTGCACTACCTGTTCCACCGATGATTCCGATTGTCTGTCCGGATCTGATATGAAGATCAACATCTTTTAAGGAAAGATTTCCACCTTCTCCTGCATAACTGAAGTTTACATGATCAAAGATGATCTCTCCGTCTTTCACTTCTGTTACTGCATCTGCTTTATCCTGCATTTCTGGTACTTCTTCCAAAACTTCTGTAATACGGTCTGTAGATGCTTCTGCGATCATGATCATTACGAATACGAAGGTTACCATCATCAGAGAACCAATGATCTGTAATGCGTATACGATGATACTTGTTAATTCTCCAGTTCCCATTGTTCCATGGATGATCCCTGTTCCACCAATCGCTACAAGCAGAAGTATAACAACATACATTGTAAACTGCATAACTGGTGAGTTCCATGCAACGATCTTTTCTGCTTTTGTAAACAGTGTATATACATACTTGGAAATTCCGTGGAATTTATCGATTTCATAATCTTCACGTACAAATGCTTTTACCACACGGGATGCGTTTACATTTTCCTGTACGGAATTATTTAAGATATCATATTCATCAAATACTTTGATAAAGTGTGGATGTGCTTTTTTCGCAATAAAGATCAATGTTCCTCCTAGTAATGGAATCACGATCAAAAATAGTAACGCTACTTTCACACTGTACTTTAATGTCATTACCCATGATAAAACGATCATGATCGGCGCTCTGGCAAGTAGTCGGATACTCATCATATAGGCCATCTGGATATTTGTAATATCTGTTGTCATACGTGTGACAAGTCCTGATGTTGCAAAGTGGTCGATATTCTTAAATGAGAACTCCTGCACTTTGTAGAATATATCGTGTCTTAAGTTCTTTGCATATCCAGCACCTGCAACGGCTGCCATATTTCCAGCTGAAATCCCGAAAAACAGGGATAACATTGCCATAACAACTAGGATCACTCCTCGCTGGATAATATAATGTAAATCTCCGCTTGTCATTCCGATATCAATGATATTTGCCATCTCCATCGGAATCAAAACTTCCATCAGTACCTCAAGAATTACTAGGATTGGAGCAAGTATGGATTGTTTTTTGTATTCTCGGACTGATTTTAATAGGGTCTTATTCATCTTTCTTTCCTTCCTCCTTGTGTTTTTCTATAAGATTTTGTAATACCTGATATAAAACATGTTTGCATGTTATGACATCTTCCTCAGGAATGCCTTTTTCCATCCTTTTTTCACTAAGCTTAATATCTTCCAAGATTGCCTGTCTTAATCCTTCGGCTTTCTCTGTTGGTACCAGCCGCTTCTTTCTAGCATCTCCTTTGACACTTTCTCTTGTCAGATATCCATTCTTCTCCATCAACTGTACATATCCTGTCACAGTTGATTTGCGGATCTGAAATTCTTCTTCAATGTCTTTTTGATAAAGATCTTTATGCATTGTTTCTAATAAAATAAACTTTAAAATATGTTTCTGCATGATGGTAAGATCAGCCTTGATCACTTTATCAATTGGCTGATTCCTCTTCATCTCATGTGATAACATATGAATCAGTTTTCCCATGTGCATGTTATTGATCTTATCATTTATATCCTGCATTCACTCATCCCTTCCTTTTCAAAATGGTTAGCTTCCTAACTTTTTAGTATTATACAGAGAATAAAAATGAATGTCAACAGTTATTTTCATTGCGTTGATTATCTCTCTTTTCTGAAATTTATATCAATATAGACACAAAAAGACAGTACTCTCAAAACATAAACAAAACGAGTACTGTCTCTTTGCTATATGGAATTAATCAAGTTGGGAAATGAGTTTCCTGCTTGAGTAACAGGCATATTATATGATATCAGGGGCAGTCCCTGTTATCATCTTTTTGATCTATACTGGATAAGCTCCGTTTTCAACGTCTGCTTTGGATAGATCGATCTTATTTTTCTGTGCTGCTCTGTATTTAAAGAAATCTGTTGCTACCTGTGGGAACAGTGCATAAGATAATACATCTTCATCCTGTTCTTTCCACTGTGCCATTTCTTTTTCTAATTTCTCAAGTTCCGGATCTAAAGTATCTGCAAGTCGGCATGTGATCGGTTTTTCATCTCCGATCGCCTTCTTCTGAATCTCTTTGTTGACCGGTTTGACTGTCTGTCCATATTTACCTGCTAAGAGGTCTTTGGACTCTTTTGTGATCATCTTATAACGCTCTCCAGCCAGTACATTTAATACAGCCTGAGTTCCAACAATCTGGCTGGATGGTGTTACAAGTGGCGCTTCTCCAAAGTCTTTTCTGACTCTTGGAATCTCTGCCAGTACTTCATAATATTTGTCTGAAGCTTTCTGTTCCTCTAACTGAGATAACAGATTAGATAACATACCACCTGGTACCTGATACATCAGTGTTTTAATGTTAACTCCTAATGCACGTGGATTTAATAATCCTGTATCGATGGCATCTTCTCGAATCGGACGGAAATAATCAGCGATCTCTCCTAACAGTTCCATATCAAGCCCTGTATCATATTCGCTTCCTTTAAATGTCTCAACCATAACTTCTGTTGCTGGCTGGGATGTTCCAAGTGCAAATGGAGAAATTGCTGTGTCGATCATATCAACTCCCGCTTCCACAGCTTTCATGTAAGTCATAGAAGCTACGCCGCTTGTATAGTGTGTATGTAGATCAATTGGAAGACTAGTGGCTTCTTTTAATGCTTCTACTAACTTTGTGGCTTCCTGTGGAACCAGTAATCCGGCCATATCTTTGATACATAAAGAATCGGCTCCCATATCTTCAATACGTTTTGCCGTATCTTTCCAATAATCAAGGGTATATGCATCACCTAATGTGTAAGCTAAAGCTACCTGTGCATGTCCCTTTTCGTGATTGGCAGCTTTTACTGCTGTCTCTAAATTTCTAAGGTCATTTAAACAGTCAAAAATTCGGATGATGTCAATTCCATTTGCAATAGATTTCTGTACAAAATATTCTACAACATCGTCTGCGTATGGGCGGTATCCTAGGATATTCTGCCCGCGAAATAACATCTGTAATTTTGTGTTTTTAAATCCATCTCTTAATTTTCTTAATCTTTCCCATGGATCTTCTTTTAAGAATCTGAGGGATGCATCAAATGTAGCTCCTCCCCAGCATTCTACGGCATGATATCCGACCTGATCCATTTTTTCTATGATTGGCAACATCTGTTCTGTTGTCATTCTTGTCGCGATCAATGACTGATGTCCGTCACGAAGCACGGTTTCAACAATTTTGATTGGTTTTCTCTCTGACATAGTAACTTTCCTTTCCTTAAACTCCGAAGATTGCCATAAAGATTCCGGCTGCTACTGCAGTTCCGATAACTCCTGCTACGTTTGGTCCCATCGCATGCATCAGAAGGAAGTTTGATGAATCTTCTTCTGCCCCAACTTTCTGTGCAACTCTGGCTGCCATTGGTACGGCAGATACTCCAGCTGCACCGATCAGTGGATTTACTTTTCCATGTGTCAGTTTGCACATTAATTTTCCAAATAAGACCCCACTGGCTGTTCCTACGGAGAATGCAACTAAACCTAAAACTACAATCTTGATCGTACTCACATTTAAGAATGCTTCCGCACTGGTGGTGGCTCCTACTGAGGTACCTAGGATAATGACAACTATATACATCAGTGCATTGGAAGCTGTATCTGATAACTGTTTTACAACGCCACTTTCACGGAACAGATTTCCGAGCATCAGCATTCCTACCAAAGGAGCTGTTGTAGGTAATACGAGACAGACAACGATGGTGACAATAATAGGGAATAAAATCTTCTCTGTCTTTGATACCGGGCGAAGCTGTTCCATCTTAATCTTACGTTCTTCTTCAGTTGTCAGCAATTTCATGATCGGCGGCTGAATGATTGGGACTAAAGACATATAAGAATATGCTGCCACCGCAATCGGTCCCATATAAGCTGTCTGGCCAAGTTTTCCTGCAAGGAAAATAGAAGTTGGTCCATCGGCTCCTCCGATGATGGAGATCGCTGCTGCCGCTTTATCTGGAAACTGTAAGAAGATTGCCAGAAAATAAGCTGCATAGATACCAAACTGGGCTGCCGCTCCAAGAAGGAAACTCTTTGGATTGGCGATCAGTGGTCCAAAGTCTGTCAATGCTCCAACCCCAAGGAAGATCAGGGATGGTAAGATGCTCCACTCATCTAACAAATAAAAATAATGTAACAGTCCACCTTCCTGCATGATTGGTGGATATAAGTTAACCAACAGCATACCAAAAGAAATTGGCACCAGTAACAATGGTTCATATTGTTTGACGATCGCTAAGTATAAAAAGATCAGTGCTACAACTACCATTATGAAATTTCCCGGTTTTAAGAATGCAAATCCTGTCTGGCTTGCCAAGTTGGTCATGGTATTGATAACATAACTCATAGAAATTCCTCCATTTCAGGCAATGGCTAGTCCATCGTCGCTAATACGTCTCCACTTTCAACACTGTCTCCTGCTGCTACCTGAACACTTGCGATTGTTCCATCCTGTGGTGCACAGATCTCATTTTCCATTTTCATTGCTTCTAAGATCATTAATACATCACCTTTTTTCACTGCCTGTCCCGCAGATGCTTTCACGGATAAAATGTTTCCTGGCATTGGAGAATTGATCTTAACTGCTCCGGCTCCTGCTGCAGCTGGTGCTGCCTTAGGTGCTGCTGGTTTTGGTGCAGCGGCTGGTGCTGGTGCAGAAGTTGCTGCTCCTTCACCCATCTCTTCAACTGCTACATCATAAGCTACTCCGTTCACTGTGATTCTATAATTCTTCATGATTACCTCCCAAATATTATGCTCTTCTTCCATCAACTCTGTGGATGGATCTTACTACTAACTTGTCTGCACTCACTGCATTACTTCCATAGGATGCCATGATCGCTGCTGTGATCACTGCAACTAACTGTTCATCTTTCTGCAGATTAACTACCTGTGTCTGTGGTTCCTCTACAACTGCGGCTGGTTCTTCTGTCTTTACAGGTTCTGGTTTTTTCCCGATATTTTTGATCTTCTCTTCTAATTTTGGAATATATCCAAAAAGTGAGATCAGTAATGAGATAAAGATCAGCATTACAAATACGGTTCCCATTCCCATCAAGGTATTCGCGAATGCGGTTGCAATGTTTGCCATAACCTTTCACCTCACTAAATTGTTGTATGTTTCTTATCTTCGTTTCTTTGTTTCTTTCCGTATAACATCTCATATGCCATGATCAAACGTTTTCTTGTCGCATCTGGAATGATGATATCATCGATCGCTCCACGTTTTGCTGCGCTTTCTGCGCTATTTTGCATCTGTGCATATTCCACTGTCTTTTCATTGATCAGTGCGATCTGATCGTCATTTTCCTCAATTTCTCTTGCATACATGATACGGACTGCCTGTTCTGGATCCATCATACCGATGCTTGCCTGTGGCCATGCCAGTACAAAATCTGCTCCGATAGACTTAGAATTCATGATCACTCCTGCCGTACCAAATGCTTTTCCTACGATCAAGTTTACTTTTGGTACTGTACTGCTGATCATTTCTTTTGTGTAGATTGCAAGAATTCTTGCCATCTTTCTTTCTTCTTCGCGGCTTGTCTTCATTCCTTCCACATCTGTCACTGTTAAGATTGGAATGGAAAATGCATCACAAAACTTAATAAATCTTGTTGCCTGATCCACTTCCTTTGTCTCAAGCACGCTTTCTCCGTTAACTGACTGGTTCGCTACAACACCGATCGTCTCACCATTTAATTTGATGAATCCGATCACCATACTTTTTGCTGTTTCTTTCTTGATCTGTACAAATAAGTTGTCATCTGAGATTGCTTTTAATAAATACTGTGCATCATATGCTGAATCATTTAATTCTGGAATCACTCGATTCAGATCATCAGAACATTCTGATAAAAAGTTCTTTGATTCATAATCAGATGGAAGAATGCTTACTAATTCTCTTAAATCTGTTAATAATTCTTCTTCAGAATCACATACAAAATCAATATTCTCAATTTCATCTTTTTCAATTTCTGCCGGATTTAATTTCTCGTTATCTAATGTATTTGGACTATTAATAAATAAAGATCCTTCTTTTCTTTCCATAAATGTGAAATCAGACATCGCTGACATCACTGCGCATCCTCCTCCGCACATTCCAAAGACTGCACTGATCTGTACGATCTTTCCAGATGCCTGTCCCTGTTTTGCGAAAATATTTCCGAATGCTTCTAACGCATCGGATGCTTCTTGTAATCTGATTCCTGCACAGTCGATCATTCCAATGACTGGTGCTCCTGTCTTCATTGCCAGATCATAGAGTGCTACGATCTTCTTCGCATGCATCTCTCCTACAGATCCTCCAAGAACACTGGCGTCCTGACTGTATACATAAACCATACGTCCGTCCATCACACCATATCCTGTGATCACGCCGTCTCCTTCTGCTTTCTCAGAGTTTAGATTGTAATCTGTATTTCTTGCTGTTACATACTTTCCGATCTCAACAAAGCTGTTATCGTCCAGTAAGTATTCAATTCGTTCTCTGGCATTCATGTTCCCTTTTGCCATCGTTCTTCCTCCTGATTTTATCTTTTATATATGATAATGTATCCATTTCTTATGTTTAATATAAGACAGAATCCGTTCAAAGTCAATATTCTTTTCATAATTCGTCATTCTGCCTTATTTTTGAGAAAATTTTTATACAATTTTACCAATAGTTTATTCATATCTAGTCAGCATGTCTTCCATACTTCGATAAATATGATATCTCATTTCCTTTCTGGAAGCTTCTGCATCTCTCTTCTCCATTGCTTCGTAGATTGCTCTGTGTTCTTCATTGGAACGTTTGGCGTATTTTTCTACCGTTGACTGGACTCCTAGAGATAATCCATTCCATAGTTCAGCTAGCATATGTTCCATCTTTTCATTTCCAGCTGCACGCCAGATTTCATAATGGAAAGATTGGTTGTAATTTATAAAACTACTGTAATCATCGTGCTCTAACGCTTCTGTTGCTGCATCTACACAGTTTTTAATCGCGGATAGATCGGCTTTATTTTCACAGCAAAGCTCACATGCTTCACTCTCCATTGCCGCTCTGATCTGATAATGTTCTCTGATCGTTGTCTCATTAAATCCCAAAACAATTGCTCCTTTGTTCTGCTTTAATTCGATCAGGCCATCCCTTGCGAGAATCTGAAATGCTTCTCTGACTGGAGTAACTGATTCTCCTAATTCCTGTGCCGTTGTATCAAGCGTCAATATCTCTCCTTCTTTGATCTTCTTCTGAATGATCGCTTCTCGGATTGCCGATGCTACACGCTCCCTTGCCGGCAGTAATTTGATTGGTTTTAAACCTAACATACTCACACACTCTCTTTCATAATCGTTTTAAGGATTTCCTTATAATATTGCTCCAATGCAGTATGTAATTTGTTTTGATCTTTCTCAGACTGGAAATCTTTGATTGCTTTTGATAACTCTGTCCAGTTTTCTTTGTTATAAGAATAGCTGTTTATCGCAAATGAAAGATAAATCTCAACAACTGTTTCCATAGATTTCTTCTGAAAACTATATGGATAATTTTCATATAAGAAACGATGAAAATTCATCTCATCTTCTGGTAATTCATCTTTCTCTTTGATCACATATAAAAATGCATCCTGTTCCATCTGCAAAAACATCTCAAAAATCTTTTGAAAATACTCTTCTGATAACTGAGAAACTCTGACATGATTATTCGGCAGTCTGTCGACTAATCCCTGATATTCCAGAAGGATCAAGGCTTCTCTGACCGGCATTCTTGATACTCCAAGACTTGTCGCCAGTTCATTTTGTGTCATCTCTGTTCCACTTGGAATATTTCCAAGCAGAATCTCATGCTTCAAAATCTCAACGACACTCCCCTGTTTCTTCTGAATCCCTATTCTCTCCATCTTCAACTTTGTCATTCTCCTTTAATCCTATTACAATTAATATTGTATCCACTTTTTGTGAATTCGTAAAGGTATTATTTCTATATTGAAAACAGAAAATTTATCAGGAGAAAAAATTCCTCGCCAATTTTAGCGAGGAATCTCTTCTCCTTTTTGTGAGTTTAGGAAAATTGCTATGCTAATAATCTTTCTATTTAATGAAACCTACGTGTTTGCAGATTTCTTCAATAGCTTTGTCTTTTCTCTGATTGAAGATGACTTTATTCTCTTCAAACAGATTACGTCCTTCTGTATCAATAGATACGATCAGTGGTCCGAATTCTTTTACGTGGCAATGCCATAATGTTTCAGGCATTCCAAGGTCACGCCACTGAGCTTCAACGATCTCTTCGACTTCTGTTGCTGCTACTACTGCATTTCCAGCTGGGAATACACAGTGGATCGCTTTGTAGTTTTTACATGCATATTCTGTGTTTGGTCCCATTCCACCTTTTCCGATGATAACCTTTACACCGCTCTGCTCTACGAATTCTTTCTCGAATTTCTCCATACGCATACTTGTTGTAGGTCCTACAGAAACCATCTCGAATTTGTCATCTTCTAATGGACGGATGATTGGTCCGGCATGGAAGATTGCTGCATCTTTGACATCAACTGGAAGTTCTCTTCCTTCTTCTACCAGACGACGATGTGCAACGTCACGGCATGTTGTCATGTCTCCATTTAAATAAATGATATCTCCAATATGAATATCAGCTAAATCTTCTGCTGATACAGGTGTTGTTA
>OLPC01003136.1_pt1 | contig 11318 bp, 10 predicted proteins | sample 1672341 | NCBI WGS metagenome assembly OLPC01 (sample SAMEA3136673, study PRJEB25190) | human gut metagenome | reverse complement strand
CAGAAGGCAGGGTAGTGGACATGGTGAGGGGCAGCTTGATGCACGCGGCTCGGTTGGGTGCTGGGACCGCAGCGGTCATCGCCGTTTTGGGCCTGAGCGGATGCGCGTTCAACCCGCTGTCTACGTTCACGACTCCCACGATCGACCAGATCGAGTACGAGACCGTCACGCCGGCGGTGTCGGACGACGCCCTGGTCACTCCCGGAACCCTGACGGTCGCCCTCGATACTTCCGATGCGCCGCAGGCCATGCAGGACGCCGACGGCGAGCTCACGGGGTATGCGGTTGACGCCGCCCGCGCCCTCGCAAGCCGCATGGGCCTTAAGGTCGCCTTTGTCGATGCGTCCTCGGCAGGTTCCGCGCTCGGCGACAAAAAGGCCGATATCTTTATCGGCGAGATTAACTCCACGGACGGGGACATTAGCTCGCTCGGCACCTGCCTGTACGATGCCACTTCCGTGTTCGGTAAAACTAGAGATGGTGGGTCGCTAAGCGTTTCCACCGATACCCTTAACGCGTCTACTCTGGGTGTCCAAATGTCCTCGGCCTCGCAGGAGGCGCTTGCTAAGCAGAGCATCACCGCCAACCAAAAGACCTACTCCAACATCAACGAGTGCTTCGAGGCGCTCGAGTCCGGCGAGGTCGACTATGTGATCTGCGACTCCACGGCCGGCGGCTACCTTGCACGCCTGATGAGCGAGGTCTCCTATGTCGGTGCGCTCGAGGCGCCCTCGACGCTTGGTGTTGCGGGCCTCTCGTCCAATGACGAACTGTGTCGTGCTGTGAGCGATGCCCTCGACGACATCACGGTCGACGGTACGCTCGAGGCAGTCCACTGCGTCTGGTATGGCAGGATGCCCTACGACCTCACCACTAAGACGGTTTCGGGCGCTAACGTGCAGCCGGGCGACTCTGAGTCCAGTGAGACCACGTCCTCCGGCAGCGAGTCCTCCGATTCCAACAATGAGACTGCATCCTCCGAGGACAACTCGTCCAGCCAGGAAGGCGCCATCACCGACGACGACATTAACAAACTCAATAGCTAGTTATTGCTAGGGGTGGTGTCTCCTATACGTTGGAAAGGACACCTCTTCACGGTTTCAACACGCACTGCCGGGCTTCCCCGATGGGGGAGCCCGGCTTTTTCATCCCAATAAAACCAGCAGGTCAAAGCCAATTTCAAGAAGAAAAACCAACTCTGCCGTCGCCCTCCCATAGCGCACTTTGCCACAGAAAAGTGCGAGACTTCGGTATGCGGTATCAAGCAATCGTTATTCGGGTCTTTGGGAATCCGCGTGATTAAATGCACGGCAATGGGTACATAGCCAGTACAGTAAGTCCCCGAGGCAGATTGGAGCCACGTATGGATATCAAGGTTTCTGGACGCAAGACGACGGTAACCGATGCTCTGCGTGCGCATGTGGATGAGAAGATCGGCGAGGCGCTCAAGGTTTTCGATATCGAGCCCATGACGGTCGACGTTGTACTTCGCTATGAGAAGAACCCCTCGAACCCCAACCCGGCAATCGTCGAGGTTACGGTTCGTGCCCGCGGTTCGGTGATTCGCGTTGCCGAGCACGGTGCAGATATGTACGCCGCCATCGACCTCTCCGCCGATAAGGTCACCCGCCAGCTGCGCAAGTTCAAGACCAAGGTCGTGGACAACCGCCAGGGCGGTGCCAGCGCGGCGGATGTCGCACCGGTCGAGCGCGTCGAGGATCTGGCCGACCTGCTGCTGCCCGAGGAGGAGGACGACCTGCTCGTCCGCGAGAAGGTCATCGATGTCACCCCGATGACTGAGGAGCAGGCGCTGGTGCAGACCGATCTGCTCGGCCACGACTTCTACGTGTTCGAGAACGCGACGACTGGCCTCATCAATGTGGTGTATCACCGTAAGAATGGTGGATATGGCATCATCAAGCCCCGTATCGAAACACTTGACGAGTAAAATACGTTAACTTGCATGAGTTAACGGTTGGCGGCCATCCCATGCGGATGGCCGCCTTTTTACGTAAGGAGTCGCTTTGATGGACAAGGCTGCATCTACCGGCCATTCTGACCGCTGCCGCATCGTCGTCGATACCTGCTGCGACTTTAGCCCCGAGGTCGCCGCGAACCTCGATGTCGATATCCTGGGTTTCCCCTTCATTATCGATGGCGAGGAGCGCACGGACGATATCTGGTCGAGCATGAGCCCTAAGGAGTTCTACGACCGCATGCGCGCCGGTGCCCGCGTGTCTACCTCCGCCGTGTCGCTCGGTCGCTATATCGAGTTCTTTACCGAGTGCGCCAAAGAGGGTACGCCCACGGTCTACCTGTGCTTTACCTCGGCGCTGTCGTCGAGCTACAACTCCGCGTGCCAGGCGGCGGACGCCGTGCGCGCCGAGTATCCCAACTTTGAGCTCTACGTGATCGACAACGCTCTGCCCTGCGCGACCGGCGCGCTCTTGGCGCTCGAGGCCGTGCGCCAGCGTTCGGCGGGACTGACCGCCAAGCAGCTGGTCGATTGGGCAAATGAGGCAAAGACCTACGTCCACGGCTACTTTACGCTCGAGAGCTTCGACGCACTGGCTGCCGGCGGCCGCATTCCGCCCGCGGCGGCGCAGCTCACGGCAAAGCTCGATGTCAAGCCCGAGCTCTCCTACGACCTTGCCGGCTCGCTGTCGCTGATCGGCGTCAACCGCGGCCGCAAGAAGGCGCTCAAGTCCATCCTCAAGTCGTTCCGCGAGAACTACGTGCCCGATCGCACCATGCCCATCGCCATCATGACGGCCGATGCCGAGAAGGACGGTGACTGGCTCGAGGCCGCCATCCGCAAGGAGGAAGGCTGCGCCGACGTCACCATCATCCGTAGTTCCGTCGGTCCTACCATCGGCTCGCACGTGGGTCCCGGCATGGTGGCTTGCGCGTTTTGGGGCAAGAATCGCGCCGAGAAAGCCTCGCTTTCCGACCGCATCGCGCGTCGTGTGCGCGGTGAGTAGACAGGCGCTGCGGCTGCAAGTGCCCTCAAGTCACGGCCGAAACGCTGGCACCGAGTATTTAACCTGGTAACAACACCCAACCCAAAAGGAAAGGTTTCATGGCAAACAAGCTCTCCGTCGCATTTATCGGCACCGGAATCATGGGTGCCCCCATCGCCGGCCACATCCTGGACGCCGGCTATCCCGTCACGGTCAACAACCGCACCAAGTCCAAGGCCGCCGCGCTTATCGAGCGCGGCGCTGTCTGGGCCGATACGCCGGCAGATGCCGTGGCGAACGCCGACGTCGTCTTTACCATGGTGGGCTATCCCTCCGAGGTCGAGGAGCTCTACCTGGCGGGCGACGGCCTGCTCGCGTGCACTAAGCCCGGCGCGGTCTTGATCGACCTCACCACGAGCTCGCCCGAGCTCGCCCGTGACATTGCCGAGGCCGCCCAGGTTTCTGGTCGCATGGCGTTTGACTGCCCTGTCACCGGCGGCGAGTCGGGTGCTATCGCCGGCACGCTCACGGCTATCGTGGGCGCTACCGAGAACGACATCGCCCCGGTCCGCGACATCCTTGCCACCTTTGCGGCAAACATCTGCTGCTTCGACGGCGCCGGCAAGGGCCAGGCTGCCAAGCTCGCCAACCAGGTGTCGCTGGGCGCCTGCATGGTCGGCATGGCAGACGCCATGGCGTTTGCCGAGCTGAGCGGCCTTGACCTGGAGAAGACCCGCCAGATGATCCTGGGCGGTACCGGCAAGTCCGGCGCCATGGAGAGCCTGGCGCCCAAGGCGCTCGACGGCGACTACAAGCCCGGCTTTATGGTTGAGCACTTCATCAAGGACCTGCGCCTGGCGCTCGCTTACGCCGACGATCGCGAGCTCGCGCTGCCCGGTGCCGACGTGGCCTTTACGCTCTACGACATGCTCGACGCCATCGGTGGCGCCAAGCTGGGCACCCAGGCCATCACGGTCCTCTATAAGGAGGAGGCCGACGCCATCGCCGCCGGTCTGGACTGGTCGCAGTATCGTCCCGAGGAGCACGGTGCTCACGAGGAAGGCTGCGGTTGCGGCGAGCACGGCGACGACCACGAGTGCTGCGGCGGCCACGGCCATGACGACAGCCACGAGTGCTGCGGCGGCCACGGCCATGACGACGGCCACGAGTGCTGCTGCGGCCATCATCACGGGGAGTAGCGCCCATGAGCTGGACGTTCGTGGTGCTTGCGCTGGCGCTCTTTATCTTTGCGATTTACATCGGCTTTTTGTGCGGCCAGTGGGCGTGCGAAAAGCGCGTCATCACCAAGCGCGACTACTGGATCGCCAATTTTGCAGGTGCGGCGGCAGTCGTCCTGCTAACCTGGGTGTTTTCGCTGTTCCCGCTGGTGCAGTTTGCGCCAATCGGCTGGCTCGGCGGCTTTATCGCCGGCCTTAAGATGAGCTTTGGCGAGTCCGTCGGCCCGTGGCGCAAGCACGACGAGGTCTTTAACGTCAACAAGGCTCACCGCGCCGCCGCCGACGCGGGCGACGCCGAGGAGCGCCGCCGTGCGCGTCACAATGGTGCAGCCGACCGACAGCTCATCTCGGTCACCGATGACAGCAAGGGTGCTGGCAAGCACGCTAAGAAATAGTAAGAAGAGGTAACTATGGCAGAAAACAAGGAAGAACAGCTCACCGATGAGGAGCTGGCACAGCTTCAGCTGGCAGAGGAGAACGAGAACGCCGTCGACCGTCTGGTCAAGGAGCTCGGCTGCCCCACGCGCCGCATCCGTCAGTTTGCCGCCCGCGTGCTGCACCTGCTTGCCGAGCGCGATCCGCAGCGCGTCGTGCCCTGCGTGCCCGCGCTAATCGAGGCGCTCGACCGCCCCGAGGCTCAGACCCGCTGGGAGGCCCTCGATGCCCTGGCGGCGCTTGCCACCACCTGCCCCGAGCAGCTGGGCGATGCCTTTGAGGGCGCCGAGACCGCGCTGTTCGACGAGATTTCCTCCACGCTGCGCTATGCCGCCTTCCGCCTGCTGTGCGTGTGGGGCGCCACGAGCGTCGAGCGTTCGCGCGAGGCTTGGCCCATCCTGGACGAGGCCATCCAGTGCTACCACGGCGACCTTGAGTATCGCGACATGCTCGGTTGCCTGTACGAGTTTGGCCAGGGCGAGATCGACGCCGAGGTCGCCGAGAAGCTCGCGCTGCGCCTTAAGTTCGACGCCGAAAACGGCAAGGGCAGCTATCTCAAGGCCCGTTCGAGCGAGATTTGCGAAATGCTTGTTAAACGTTTTGGCCTGGATCTCTCCAAAAAGAAGAAGCGTGCTAGCGTTAAAAAATCTGACGACGCCGAAGACGAGGAGTAACAGATTATGGCGCACGATGTAGTCCTGATTCCCGGTGACGGTATCGGTCCCGAGATTACGCAGGCCATGCGCCGCGTGGTCGAGGCCACCGGTGTCCAGATCAACTGGAATGTCCAGGAGGCCGGCGCCGGCGTCATGGACGAGTTTGGCACGCCGCTGCCCCAGCATGTGCTCGATGCGGTCGCCGAGACCAAGGTTGCCATCAAGGGCCCCATCACCACGCCGGTCGGCACGGGTTTCCGCAGCGTTAACGTGGCCCTGCGCAAGCACTTCGACCTGTACGCTTGCGTGCGCCCCTGCCTGTCGCAGCCGGGCGACGGCTCGCGCTTCCGCGACGTCGACCTGGTCATCGTGCGCGAGAACACCGAGGACCTCTACGCCGGCATCGAGTTCGATGAGGGCGCTGCCGAGGTCGAGGAGCTCTCGCAGCTTGTCGAGCGCTCGGGTCAGAAGACCTTCGCCGCTGATTCCGCCATTTCAATCAAGCCGACCTCCATCGCCAAGAGCCGCCGCATTGTGGAGTATGCCTTTGAGTATGCTCGCCGCTGCGGCCGCAAAAAGGTGACGGCCGTGCATAAGGCCAACATCATGAAGGCGACCGACGGTCTGTTCCTGCGCGTGGCGCGCGAGGTGGCCGCCAACTATCCCGATATCGAGTTCAACGACAAGATTGTCGACGCCATCTGCATGGGCCTGGTCCAGAACCCCAACGACTTCGATGTCCTGGTGCTGCCCAACCTGTACGGAGACATCGTGAGCGACCTGTGCGCCGGCCTCGTGGGTGGCTTAGGGATGGCTCCCGGCTCCAACATCGGTGCCGACTGCGCCATCTTCGAGGCAACGCACGGCTCCGCGCCCGATATCGCTGGCCAGGATATCGCTAACCCCACGGCCGAGATTCTGTCTGCGGCTATGATGCTCGATCACCTGGGCGAGAACGACGCGGCCAATCGCATTCGCGCCGCCGTTTCTGCCACGCTCGACGAGGGTGAGCAGGTTACCGGCGACGTTCGTCGTGCCCAGACCGGCTCCGTTGAGGGTGCTGTGGGCACGCAGGCCTTTGCCGATGCCGTTATCGCGCACCTGGCCTAAGGTATGCACGCTGCAAACGCCTAAATAGTACTTAAGTGTTTGCGTATAACCTGAGAATCAATACGCCCGGCGCTCTGTCGGTCGTATTCTATTGCGGACTATGTTTCCTAACAAGGAGTAACTGATATGGGTCTGATTCAAAAGAAGGACGAGAAGGACGAGATCGACGGCATCCAGATCATCGAGCGCGGCGAAGGCCCCGACGGTGACGAGGACGAGAAGATCGATCTGGTCGCCGGTACGTCTGCCGAGCACATTGCTGCCGGCACGACCGCCGAGGAGGAGGACGCCCGCCTGGAGGCTCAGATTGCCGCGGATGCCGCTGACGAGAATCTGATGCCCGAGGAGCAGGATGAGGACAACGATATCCTGGGTTCCGACGAAGACGACCATGCATCCAAGCACAAGAAGACGATGATTGCCGCCTTCGTGGTTGCAGTCGTGATCGCTGCGGTGGTCGGCTTCTTTATTGGCAATGGCGGCTTTGGGGGCAAGGGCGTCGGCTCGGCGACCCTCACCGAGGACCAGCTCGATTCGACCGTGGCAAGCTACAGCTACAACGGCAAGAAGAGCGACATCACCGCGCGCGAGGCCATCGAGAGCCAGTACAGCCTTGATACCGTCAAGGATAGCGATGGCAACTACACCGCTCCGTCTGCCGACGTTATCCTGTCCTACGTGCGCAACAAGATCCTGCTCGACGCCGCCGAGGACGAGGGCATTACCGTTTCTTCCAAGGAAATGAAGAAGTACGCTGAGGATTCCATCGGCACCTCCGACTACAAGACCATGGCCACGCAGTACGGCGTGTCCAAGGACCAGGCCAAGCAGATCGTCCGCCAGTCCGCGACGCTGCAGAAGCTCTACAAGAAGAAGGTCGGCGACAGCTCCGCAAGCATGCCGACCGCCCCGACCGAGCCTGCTGACGGCAACGAGGACACCGCGAGCAAGGATTACGCCGACTACATCATCAACCTTGCCGGCGACGAGTGGGATAGCTCAAAGGGCACTTGGAAGGACGCCGATAGCACCTACGCTAAGGCCTTCGCTGACGATGCCTTTACGGCCGATAGTGCCACCTACAAGCAGGCCATGACCGCCTACTATACTGCTTATCAGCAGTATTCCTCGCAGGCTTCGAGCGCCAGCTCCAAGTGGACCGAGTATGCTAACGGCCTCTATGCCAAGGCCAACATCAGCATCTACGGCCTGTTTGCGTAAGGTTTGCCTGCACTACTGCGCGCTAACCGATCCACCTGATTGAGCCCGCTAGAACGGACAACGTTCTAGCGGGCTTTTTGCGTTGAGGGCGTGATTGACGGCTTAATTATGACTATTCATCTTTAAGCCCAAAAAGGCTATCGGCTTCATCGTCGGATATATATTCCAGTACATCGCCTGGTTGGCAGTCGAGTGCTCGGCATATCGCGTCAAGAGTTGAAAAACGTATGGCAGAAACCTTGCCCGTCTTAATGCGTGACATATTAACCTGGGAGATGCCCACACGTTCCGCAAGCTCTTTGGATGAAATCTTGCGTTCGGCGAGCATGCGGTCAAGCCGCAGAATAATCATGGATTCCCCCTAGAGCAACTCGTCATCTTGTTTTTGCAGGATATACCCGTAGCGGAAGATGCTGGCAATCAGGCAAATAATCAGGCCTGCAAAGAGCATGGAGGGCTCGAATAACTGGCCGACGAACGCATCCGTAAAGCTGCCGCCAAATCCTGAGAGTATCATTCCCATGATTACGGCGCCAAGAAGCCTCACGGCAACGCCGCCGATAAGGAATAAATGTCCTACTCGACGAAGTGTCTGGTTACATTCAAGGTCAAAGGGCCTGCCTTCCTTTTCAATGTTGAAGAAAAGCCTGCGCACGCTTAGCGCGATGGTAAGCGCGAGACATGTCATCAAGAGGCTCCCTATGGCAGTGTGACCATCGTGTGCGACGAGCATAAGTGGGGCCCGCGCATCGGTGCCGACGATAGCAAGGCACGGCCCTTCGCCGGCTTGAAGTTCTACGGATTGGAGACACGAGCCTTGGGAGAGGCCAGGCAATATGAGTAGAAGGTCAATCGCAATGACTGCGAGGAGCCCCAGAGCGAGCGCGGTGGTAATGCAGATCGTGGCCCATTTGCAGATGCGAGCGAGCTTCCTCAGTTTGGCTACCGTCTGTTCGCGGCTGATGGTGTCATTCGATATAGACGCGTTTCGATGGACCATAACCCCTCCAATCGGCGTTTTGGATGATACTTGTATCATATCAGAATTAACGATAAACGATAAATAATTACGGATACTGAGTAAGTAATGATTGAAAACGATTAGCGTGAGCTATTGGCTCACTTATGGATGCGGGAGTTTGACGCGCGGGGGATAAGGACAAATGCCAAAATTTCCTTTGATCGCGCAAGCGCTCCACCGGGTTCCCCTAATTCATATGGGAAAACAGCTGCAAACGATTACAAGTAACCGGTGAACGGTCGAAAACTACCGTTCACCGATAATCTCAAAACTGGTTCTAACTGGTATTAAGTCAAAAAGACCAATTCACATATCTTCACAATGACCTGCAATTTTTCTACACGCTATTTTTAGCCGCCCTGCGTTGTTTAGACACCGGGAAAGATCCGTTCTTTTGCCAAAGCGTTTCGAAACGGTTTCAAAACCGCAGGTAGAAGTGTTAACGAGCGGTAAACGGTCGAAATATCACCGTGAGCGGTGCAAAAACGTTTTAGCGTATGAATCAACGAAAGCGACCTCTTCTGGGGTGATATAGTGACAACAACACGTCACGTGGTTACTACCAGTTTAGAAACCACTGGTCTTCAAAGAACGCTTTCTAAGAAGCTTTAAGGGCGAGCGCCCGCTGGCTTCCGAAAATCATCGGACTCAGATCGTACACACCTTCGGAAGGGAAATTTGAATGGTTGGCTTTATTCTTACCGGTCATGGACAGTTCGCACCCGGCCTTGCAAGCGCTATCGCTATGGTTGCCGGCGACCAGCCTGCTTTTACCGTCGTTCCTTTTGAGGGCGACCAGGCCGCATCCTACGGTGAGGATCTCCGCGCCGCCATTACCGCCATGCGCGAGGAGTGCGATGGCGTGCTCGTCTTTACCGACTTGCTCGGTGGTACCCCGTTCAACCAGTCGATGATGATTGCCCAGGATGTCGACAACGTCGAGGTTCTGACTGGCACCAACCTTCCCATGGTTATTGAGCTTCTGTTCCTCCGCGGCAATGCCACGCTCGCCGAGCTTGGCGAGCAGGCCGTGACCGTTGGCCAGACGGGCATCACCGCCCAGACGGTCGCATCCGTTGCCGGCTCCGAGGAAGAGGATATCTTCGGCGACGAGGACGGCATCTAATGGCCGATTTCGGAGCCAACGTCCTGAGCTCCTCGGTCGCCCTTTTAGGCCTGCTTGTCATCATGGGCTTGATTTACACCATCTGGTCGCAAATCAACATGAAGAAGAAGCAGAGGTACTTCAAGGAGCTGCACACCGAGCTCAAGCCGGGTCAGGAGGTTCTTTTCGCCGGCGGTATCTACGGAACCGTCAAAGGCATCGAAGGCGAGAAGGTCCAGATCAAAGTCCGATCCGGAGCCGTCGTAGATGTTTCGCGTTACGCGATTCAGGAGATCAAGTAACTGTCGTCAGCAAATATCGAAAGGAAGCTGATCAACATGGCAGAACCCAACATTCTTCTTACCCGCATCGATAACCGACTGGTTCATGGTCAGGTTGCCACCCAGTGGAACTCCACTCTGGGCTCCAACCTCATCCTCGTCGCCAACGACGACGTGGCGTCCAACACCATGCGCCAGAACCTCATGAAGATGGCTGCTCCCGCCGGCGTCGCTACGCGTTTCTTCTCCCTGCAGAAGACCATCGACGTCATTGGCAAGGCGAGCCCGCGCCAGAAGATCTTCATCGTGGCCGAAACACCGGAAGACGTGCTTACGCTCGTCAAGGGCGGTGTGCCTATAAAGAAGGTAAACATCGGCAACATGCACATGTCGGAAGGAAAGCGCCAAGTCGCCACCTCCGTCGCAGTTAACGACGAGGATGTCGCTGCGTTTAAAGAGCTGCAGGAATTGGGGGTGGAGTTGGAGATCAGGCGCGTTCCGAGCACGCCTGTTGAGGACACGAGCAAGCTCTTCTCGTAATCCTCGTGATCCACGTTGTCAGGAGTGAAACCCTGACGTTCTGTACGTGATATCCAAAGTGCGTACATACATTTTGAAAGGAGGAGCAAGATGGAATACTCGATCATCCAGATCGCTCTGGTCTTCGTTGTTACGTTCATCGCGGCAATCGACCAGTTTGACTTCCTCGAGTCTCTCTATCAGCCCATCGTCACCGGCGCCGTCATCGGTCTTATCCTTGGCGACCTCAACACCGGTCTTCTCGTGGGTGGTACCTATCAGCTCATGACGATCGGCAACATGCCGATCGGAGGCGCTCAGCCGCCTAACGCCGTCATCGGCGGCATCATGGCAGCCATTCTCGCTATCGCTACGGGCCTCGAGCCCAACGCGGCAGTCGGCCTTGCCATTCCGTTCGCTCTGCTCGGCCAGCTTGGCGTTACCCTGGTCTTCACGCTTATGTCCCCGCTTATGTCCACGGCCGATAACATGGCTCATAACGCGGACACCAAGGGCATCGAGCGCCTGAACTACTTCGCCATGGCTCTGCTCGGCCTGATCTTCGCTGTCGTCGTCACCCTGTTCTTCATCGCTGGCGCTACCATCGGTCAGACCATCGCTTCTGCCATCCCGACTTGGCTGCAGACCGGTCTGTCCGCTGCAGGCGGCATGATGCGCTTCGTCGGCTTCGCCGTCCTGCTCAAGGTTATGATGAACCGCGATATGTGGGGCTTCTTCCTCATGGGCTTTGGCCTCGCGCTCATCACCGTTG
>OLPC01003135.1_pt1 | contig 11319 bp, 8 predicted proteins | sample 1672341 | NCBI WGS metagenome assembly OLPC01 (sample SAMEA3136673, study PRJEB25190) | human gut metagenome | reverse complement strand
CTTTTACTGTTGTTAACTTCATATCTATGTTTCCTCTTTCTCCTCATCGTTCTGGTCTTACACAAAAAGACGAAACGCTGTTTCAGATAACAGCCGTCTCGCCTTTTAGTATAGACTATTCCCTGTTTTCACGCAAGGAGTAATCTGGTATTTAACTATGTTTTTTCTTTTGTCAGATGTAGCAAAATCATGCTCTCTGCCATTTGGTCAGGCAGGCACTCTCAATGAATCCATACATTTTGCAAAAATACGCTTATATGTCCTTGTAGTATAGTGAAGCCCGTCATCTACCGTACCGGTTCCGTAATGATCACTGGCAAAGCTGTATCCTGTTGATTTCAGATAAGAATACATATCAATATAAGTATAAGCAGAAGACAGATTTGCTTTCATATACTGATTGAATGATCTGACTGCCGCCTCACTTCTGTCCGCTCTTCCCGCATTGGGAAGCATCAGACGATTCACCGGATTTACAGACATGAAGTACAGTTCACATCCTTTGCTTTTAAGCTGTGGTGCAATCCAGTTATAATACTCCGCATAATCTGCAGATTTTGACAAGTCGTTTACTCCAAAATTAAAGATCACTGCGGTTTTCTTTGAAAGAATACTGTTGGAATCGTGCTGTACTATGGAATAAAGCTGAGCCCATCCTGTAGTGGTAAACCAGTCCAGTCCCTTTCCTGCCGAGCAGACAAACTTCACATTTTTAGTCGCAGATTCTCCCATTCCTGTCAGAACATTTTCCATAAATTCCGTACGGGAATCACCTACAAAAATCACCTGTTTATATTTATAGATATCTACCTGCGGAAGCTGATCCTCTGTAAGGTCTGTTTCCGTTGTTCTGTTAAATACCACTGCATAGAGATCCACATTTCCATTTACCGTGATTTTTTCTTCTGCCTCATACTGCGGAGAAACACTCTGCATCGGTTTTGTGGACCACCCCATAAAAGTATAACCTTCTGCATCCCTTACACCCGGAAGAGAATAAGAACTTCCTTTTGCCAGAGTCGTTTTCTGCCAGGTGCTGCCGTCACATCTGTGAAAAGTCAGCTGTACTGCCTTCTTCTGTACCGCATAAAGAGTGATATTTTTGTTGACTGTACATTTCGCCTTTGCTGTTGCTTTCTCAGAATTTTTCTTACTTGACCATCCCTGGTTAACATAACCGGTTCTTGCCGGTACTTTTGCAAAGGTAACAACCGTTCCCTCTTCTACTGTCTGAGTAAGTTTTTGATAAGCCGCATTAGTGCTTCCATTTCCCAGATAGTAGCTGACCGTATAATAATTACTCTTTCTGCGCACTGCATAGAACCGAATTGCCTTTGTAATCTTTACTGTATCACCGGCTGAATATTCCGGTTCTGTTTCTCCCTTTTCAGTTGTCCAGCCCAGATTTGTATAGCCCTTTACTTTCGGCACATCAGGCAGTGTCACTTTCTGATTTTTTGACGCATACATGGTGAGCGAAGTATAAATTTTGCTGGTACTTGTTCCATTATTGTTATTGAAAGTAACTGTGTAAGGCAATTTCTTATATACAGCATAGAGAGTCAGTGTTTTTGATACAGTCACATTCTGGCCTGCTTTATAGTCAGCTTTGGAGGCTTTTTTATTCTTTGACCATCCCAGAGACTGATATCCTGTCTTGACAGGTACCTGCGGCATTGTAACTGTAAGTCCTTTTCCGACTTTCTGATTCAGTCTGGTAAATTTACTGTTGCTTGCCCCTGTATTGGTCTTAAAATTCACCTGAAGTGCTGTACGGCGCACAATGTAAAAATCTGTGTCACCGGTCACTGTAAATTCTGAATTCAGTTCATATTTTACAGCAGAACTTCCCTTTGTATCTGTCCATCCATAATTAATGTATTTAGATGATGGCATATCCGGAAGTATGACGTTTTTTGTCTCATATGCCTGCAGAATTCCATTGGAAAACACACTGGTTCCTGAATTATTATAAAGGGAAACCGTACATTTCTTTGGCATATAGAAGTTCAGGATGCCTTTTTCGAGAAACAGATTCCAGCTCTCGCCTTTCTTCAGAGTAAGAATATCTCCACCCTTCAGAGTGATCGCATCTCCAAGTTTTTCATTTTTTTCCAGTTTCCACATATCCGGTGCACCTGTATCCGGTACATTGGGAAGGATCAAAGATTCACCCCAGGACATCACTGTTCGCAGCTGTTCACATTCATTTCCTTCTCCGTCTATAAACCGGAGCATTACCTCTTTCTCCGGATTAATCGTCGGCGTGGGAGATGGTGATGGTGTGACTGAAGGAGTCGGTGTTGAAGACGGCATCGGTGTGACCGAAGGAGTCGGTGTTTCTGTCAGTGCAGGTGTACCCTCCGGTGTCGAAGTCACTGTTGGTGTTGGTGACAGTTCCGATGCCATTACTTTCTCCGAATCAGAAGCTGCCGGCAAAGTATTTTCTGTATCAGTTATGCACGAATCTTCTTCCCCTGAACTGAAAATCTCTTCAAAACTGTCCGGAGTGCCGAACTCTGCTGCCTGTACGGGAACTGTTGCAGTGATCAGTGCCACAGTCAGAAACACACTTGCCAGACGCTTTCCTCTTTTGTGTCTTTTTCTGTACATATTTACCTCCATTTTGCAAAAACGTCCCAACATAAAATATGCGGGACGTTCTCTATGCATTCCCAATCATTCAAAAACATCTTCAGACTGCCCGGCTTTTGATCAGAACCGCCACAACCTGCTCATATGTAAATAATACCAGATTTGTCATCCTGCTATGTAAACACTGTTTTCTTATGGTTGAAAATATTCCTTATAATTTATTGATAAACCTCATAAATGCTTCTCTGCCTTCAGCAGTGCATTTATATACGCCGGCATCCTCAAGTACATGAACGAATACATTACCGACTTCTTTTCTGAGAACATCCTGAATGTTGTCTTTATCAAGGTTGTCATATTTCGGAAGGAATTCTGCAACCCACGCTGCATGTTTCTCAATCTTCTCATTGGAAGAAATGTCTTTTCCCTCCAGAATATATTCTGCCAGAAGTTCCAGTTCTTCTTTTAATCTTGCCGGAAGTACGGCAAGTCCCATTACTTCGATCAGACCAATATTCTCTTTCTTGATATGGTGATACTCTGCATGCGGATGGTATACACCAAGAGGATGCTCATCAGTAGTAATGTTATTTCTAAGTGTGAGATCCAGTTCAAACATATCTCCGGATCTGCGGGCGATCGGTGTGATCGTATTGTGCGGTTCTCCATCAGTTTCAGCAAAGATAAACGCACTTTCGTCTGTATAACCTCTCCACACTTCCAGAACATGTGTAGCAAGCTCTATCAGTCTCTTCTCATCCTTATGACGGATCCTTAAAACTGAAAGAGGCCATTTAACAATACCTGCTTCTACATCCTCATATCCCGGAATAGTCACATGTTTCTCGATCGGTGCTTTTGCCATTGCGAAAGTATAATGTCCGCCCTGGAAATGATCGTGACTTAAAATAGAACCGCCTACGATAGGCAGGTCTGCATTGGATCCCAGGAAGTAATGCGGGAAAAGTTTTACAAAATCAAAAAGTTTGATAAATGTATTCTTCTCAATCTTCATCGGAACATGCTGACTGTTAAAGACGATGCAATGTTCATTGTAATACACATATGGGGAATACTGAAATCCCCAGGGACTGTCATTTACAGTGATAGGAATGATTCTGTGATTCTCTCTGGCAGGATGATTAACTCTTCCTGCATATCCTTCGTTCTCCGGGCAAAGAAGACATTTCGGATAACTGCTGGATTTTACAAGCTTGGCAGCAGCGATTGCCTTCGGATCTTTTTCCGGTTTGGAAAGATTGATGGTGATATCGATTTTACCATATTCACTGTCTACTGTCCATTTCTGATCTTTCTTTACACGATAACGACGAATATAATCGCTGTCCTGACTGAGTTTATAGAAGTAATCGGTTGCTTCCTGTGGATCTTTCTCATATCTGCTCCAGAACTCATTCTGTACCTGCGCCGGACGCGGCATCAGACAGTTCATAAGTCTGGTATCAAAAAGGTCTCTGTACACAACACTGTCTTCTATGAGATTTCTCTTCACAGCCTCATCCAGAAGTGCATTTAATACCTCTTCAAGATCGATATCTCTGTACTCTTCCTCAGGTTCCACATATTCGTCTTCTTTAAAGACATCCAGAAGAAGATTTATTGTATAATTCTTCTCGCAGGCCGGTGTAAGTCCTGTTTCTACTCCGTACTGTACTAATTTTTTAATGTTCTCATATAACATCTGTACGTTCCTCCGTTTCGCTGTTACTGTTTCACTCTTACAGTAACGTGTTTAAACAATAAATTTCTCTGCCACTGTTTGTCCTTTTTAGAATACTCAAATATCAGTGAAATGTAAAGAAGCATTTTTACAATTTTTTGGATGAATAACCGGCAGGTTGCTGTCGCGTTACTGTTCGCTCCGTTCTCAGCTGCCTGCCGGTTATGTTTTTCATCAGTAATTTACTGTTTCTATATAGGTGATAAACACATTTCCGGCTTTCTGGAAAAGATCCGTACTGTCATTCATTCCATACGGATAAGTCTCTTTTTTAACCGGATCATACAGCCAGGTATTATATTCATCATATCCTACGATCACCACGCTTGTATCTGCTCCCGTTTTGGCAATTACCGGACGCTGTGCACTTATCTCGTACAGCACACTGTCCAAACTGCAGCCGGAAAGATCGATCACAGTTCCGGTCTTTTTGAGGCTCTTTTTCAGGGTTTTAATATCATAGGTTCCCTGAAGCACAATCTCCGGAATCCCTTCTGTATCTATCTGCATTTTTGTCTTTTTATTTCCACGTTCCCATACATACTGCTGTGTACGGTTCAGCACTACACCTCCCAGCGTATCTGCACGCAATACAGCCTTCGCCGGATCTGTATAGATACCGTCCAGTCCGCCCTGTCCGTAAACATAATATGCTGTTTCCTGAGGAATCTGAGTGTCCAGAACAATGTCTTTCCGGTCGGAACTGCTTACCTTTGCATACATAGTCAGCGGAGAATCTGTCTGTTTGGTTGTGTTAAATACCAGTTTCACACGAACACCTGTCCTGGATGCAGAAATAAGTTCGATTTTTACTGTATTTGCCGCTGCCTTTTTATTATTCATGATCGTATCTTTCTTCTGGGCAACATAAGAGGTTTCTCCGGATTTTGCAGAAAGTTCAAACTCGATCAAAGTATTTCCTACTGAAATATCAGTGATATAAAGTCCGTCTTTCCGGTATTCTTTTTTTACATTTCCTTCAAAATCTTCAATACGCAGAATGCGGATCCCAACAGATTTATGTCCCTCCTCATCTGTAAGAATATCTTCTTTATTCAGCATTCCATAAATCAGATCTTCATTCATAAATCCAACTGTACGAAGTCTCTGGCCTTTCTGCGGTGCGATCAGTCGGGTTTTACAGGTATCAAAATCAATTTCCTTGATATTTCCCTTTTCATCCCCCTCTGAAACCAGCCAGGCTGCATGGTCATTATTATCGGAAGATACAAAATTCGCATTTTTTATTCCTTTTTCAAGAATTTCACTGGAGTTCTCTTCGATATTGATCCTGTAAAGATTCTTCGCCAGAATCAGAAACAGCTCATTCTTTTCATTGACATAGGACAGTTTTTCAAGATCTTTTTTCAGAAATTCAAATGATTCCGAAACAGGGATAAAGGCTCTTTCTTCTGCCACATTTTTATCACGATTGTAATGGTAAACTGCAATTCCTTCATATCCTTCATGGCTTCCTCTATTCATATATCCATAAAGTACGAAATCAATATCTCCTTCATCAGTTACTCTGACGATTTTGATGTCATGCTGAGTTCTGGAATCGCGGAAATCTCCGTCCTTCAATTTTCTGAAACTGAAAACCTGATTTACCTTTTCATTGCCCGGTGAATAGGACCACAGATCTCCCTCCTGCACAAAAGCTATCACAGTAGCAGCATCATTCATCATATATTCTACATTCTTATCGCGCACTCCAAGGATAATCCCATCATCCTCATAAACAGGCAGTGTACCATCAAAGACCTGATTTGCAGAACGCTGGAAATCCAGCAGATAAATCCTGGTATCCTGATATTTCATTCTGTAAAATTCTTTTACGTCATATAATTCCGTTTCCTCATCATCATTCTGCGAAGTCAGCTGATATTCCAACACAACGCTGGCAGTTGTCTCATTGATCTCTTTGATCACAGGAATTCCCTCCTGACACAGCTGCGGAGCAAGATTCCCCCAACTGATCTCACTCAGGGAAGAATTAATATTAATTCCCGAGTAATTCGTTGCTGCTCCTGTTGTCTGTGGTTCCAGATAACTTCCCAGTGCATCTGCTGACTCTTTGTCAAGACACGCTTCATAAAAATATTTTACAAAAGCTGCATAATCTGATGCATGTACCTGTGACCTGGAAACAACTCTCGTATAATAATATGCTGTACCCTCATCCAGTTCCAGGGCAATCTGCATGGAATATTCCTGATTCATGCGCAGATCACTGCCAATCTCCACGTCTACGGACAAATACTGATCTTCTTTTACAAGATTCTTAATCTTCTTATTTTCAAGGACTTTACTTCCATCAGATGTACGGATCTCATAAGAAAAACTCTTTACTTCCGAATCATAGGGATTCACTTTAAATGTCAGTTTTTTTGATGTATCCAGAGGAGTCACACTGTCTCTGGTAAAATCCGCCTGCATAGGCTGCGCATATCCATACATCCGGTTTATCAGCGTATCATTCATATCCACCATGACTTCCGGAAACACTGCGTCATTAAAATCAGAACGGTTATCTGTGGATTCACTGTTAAGAAGCAATGCAGTACCTGCTGTACCAAGCAGAAATACCAGAAGAAGAATACCTGCTTTTTTCAGTATCCTTTTCATCGCACACTCCCTTCCTGTTCTTTTTCATTCAGAAGCCTGTCCAGTGTGGGATGGATATTCAGGGCTGCAAGCATTTTCTCCACCTTACCCTGGTCTGATCTTTTCCCTGTTCTGACTGCTCTGATCAGGAGATTCTTAGGTGTATGTTCCATATCAATAAACTCCAGGATCTGGGTATCATAACCTTTGCTCTCCAGAAGATCTGCACGCACAGCATCTGTAATCAGCGCAGACATCCTTTCTTTCAGGATTCCATAGCGCAGAACCGGCTCCAGCATTTCATTTTTGATCTGTTTATTAACTTCATGCTGACAGCAGGGTACGGAAAGAATGACTTCAGCTCCCCATTCCACTGCCTTGGCAAGTGCATAATCGGTAGCTGTGTCACAGGCATGAAGCGTTACCACCATATCCACACAGGATACACCTTCATAATCTGCAATATCACCATGATAGAAATGCAGCTTCTCATATCCGTATCTGAGTGCCAGAGAATTACATTTCTCAATTACATCTGTTTTCAGGTCAAGACCTATGATATTTACATCATATCCTTTTAGTTCTCTTAAATAATAATACATGGCAAAGGTAAGATAACTCTTTCCACAGCCAAAATCCAGAATCGTTATTTCTCTGTCTCTGGAAAGTCTGGGAAGTATATCTTCAATAAATTCAAGGAAACGATTGATCTGTCTGAATTTGTCATATCTGGCATGGATAATCTTTCCCTGTTCATTCATAACTCCCAGATTGATCAAAAACGGAACCGGAACGCCTTCTTTAAGAATATATTGTTTCACCCGGTTATGTGCCTGGATCTGAACTTTTTCTTTCTGTTCATGGTGTTTCTGTTTAATAGTCATTTTCCCCTTTTTACTGACAAGAACAACCCCGTCTGTTACTGCACCCTGTGCCTGAAACTGTCTGAAATTCTCTGCAAGTTCTTTTTCCACATATTCAATCAGTTCCGTACGCCCGTAGTTTTTATGCAGAACTTTCTGTCCTTCTGTGGCAGATGCCTGATAACAGATCTGTCCTTTCAGCCGGATCGGACGAATCTTTATTTTTGATATGCCATCTTTATTTCTGCCGGCACTCAGAACAGCCTGTATCAGATTTTCATTTATCTGTTCTTCTAAATATTCTCTTAAATTTTTCATTGCTCTTTCTGTCTGTTAATGTTATATAATCTGTTGTAACTGTCCGGTGTACCAGCAAACCGATTTCCCGAGCAATTACAATCTGTTTTAAAAGTATCTCCTGCAGCGATATCTGCGGCATCTTCTTCTGGATATTTCCTGACAAAGCATTACCTGTATCAGTTCATCCAGAAAATCCTCCCTGATAGCCTGAGTGCTTATTTCCGGTTCCATACTCTCCCTGATCTTGCAGCTTAAATGATAAATCATATATTTATCCGGATATTCATCATAAAGGCGGCTTCCCTCATAATCCATGAGATCACATTCCTCTTCTATTTTCTCCTGAATATGCTGTACAGTCCCCGGATAATAGGATTTCATCAGGTTAAATTCTTTATCCTGCATCCGTTCTCCTTCATACAGAAGAGAATTTGCATATGTGGTATAAAACGGAAAATATTCTTTCAGATACATCGTACGATCCTGCATTCTTTTCGATTGTCTATTTCAGTATATGCAAAGTTCTGCAGACTGTGCCGAAATACAGTTCACGTGCCGCTTTATTTCATCTGCTTCTTGCAGATTACAATTCCTGGATCATTCTTACAGTTAATTTGACACTGTGTTCAATTGCCGCCATCTCAAACTCAGCGTAATCCATGTGAGCACTTCCGTCTGCCTTATCAGAGATTGCTCTTACTACAAGGAATGGAATATGGTTCAGATAAGCAGCCTGACCGATAGCAGCACCTTCCATCTCTACTGCAAATCCGCCAAATTCTGAAATGATGGCATCTTTAACGCTCTTATCTGAGATAAACTGATCTCCGGAACAGATTCTTCCTTCAAATACACTGATCTCAGGATTTACTTCTTTACATACTTTTGCAGCCAGTTTACGAAGTTTTTCATCAGCAGGGAAGGAAAATTCATCCATCTGCGGAATCTGACCTTTCTTATATCCGAAGCCGATCGCATCCATATCATGATGCAAAACATCTGTGGAAAGAACAATATCCCCAATATTTACATCATTATTCAGACTTCCTGCGATGCCTGTGTTGATCACCGCTTCCACACCAAATACATCTGCCAGAATCTGAGCACAGATACCAGCATTTACCTTGCCAATTCCGGAACGCACTACAACAACCTTTTTTCCAGCAAGTATTCCCTCATAAAAATCCATGGAAGCTTTTTTTATAATTCGTACATCTTCCATTTTTTCTTTTAAAATCGCAACTTCAACTTCCATTGCGCCAATAATACCAATTGTTTTCATTTAGCATTCTCCTCTGTTTTTGAAAGTTAACTGCTTCTTCATCTGACATTATACCAAAACTTCTTGCTATATCCAACTTAAATTTGGCATGGAAACTTATAATATCTTCTGCTATAATGAGAGAAGGTGCAAAGCTATTGCTGTTCATAACCTGACCAGCGTTCCTGAGCTCCTGATTTTACATAACGATTGGAGGAAAAAACAATGGAATATAAAACAAAAGGTGTTTGTTCTATGGCAATTCAATATGATATTGATGATGAACAGAAACAGACGGCGATCAATACTATGGTAGAGATGACAGAAGTATCAGAAAAAGAAGCTGCTGCAGAAATGCTCCTGGAGGCAAAGGGATTCGAAAACACTGTGGTAAACCTTACCGGTGAAACCGCAGATGTGGTTGTCCCGGAGGCAGATCTTGAAGATGCAAAAAGAGCCCAGATTGAGGATATTATTAAACGAAAAACAGGAATTGCCGCAGAAAATATTGTGATCACACCACTGGATCAGACTGCGGACACAGAAGAAGACAGTTTACAGGCAGAAGAAAATGCTGACGAGACGGCCGCTTATGACAGCACGGACGAAACAGACACTACATACGAAGACCAGGAGACAGCGACAGATCAGGTGATCCAGACAGAGGGGATTTATGATTGAGGTTCTATAGTAAATAAATACAGATCAGAAAGAAGGAACGTAAGCTGCAAAAGCCAGCAGTTTACGTTCCTTTTTTTCTTGACAGTCAGGCACACTCTATAATAAAATAAAAAGTTGTATAGAAATTGGAAATAGGATAATAGACAGGAGGAAAAACGTGTCTAAGTATGCGAAAGAAATAGAAAAAAGAAGAACTTTTGCCATTATCTCTCACCCGGATGCCGGTAAGACAACCCTGACAGAGAAATTTCTGCTGTATGGAGGTGCGATCAATCTGGCAGGCAGTGTAAAAGGTAAGGCAACCGCCCGCCATGCAGTATCTGACTGGATGGAAATAGAGAAAGAAAGAGGTATTTCCGTAACCTCTTCCGTATTGCAGTTTCATTATGATGGATATTGTATCAACATTCTGGATACTCCGGGACATCAGGACTTCTCAGAGGATACCTACCGTACTCTGATGGCAGCGGATTCTGCAGTCATGGTCATTGACGGAAGCAAGGGTGTTGAGGCACAGACAAGAAAGCTGTTCAAGGTCTGCGTCATGAGACATATCCCGATCTTTACTTTTATCAACAAGATGGACAGAGATGCAAATGATACGTTTGATCTTCTGGATGAAATAGAAAAAGAGCTTGGAATTGCGACCTGTCCAATCAACTGGCCGATTGGTTCCGGTAAGAAATTCCGTGGAATTTATGACAGAAACACACACAAGGTCCTGACCTTCTCTGATACACAGAAGGGAACCAAAGAGGGTGTGATCGAAGAAATCGATATTGACGATGAGCGTCTTGACGCTATCGTAGATCCGGATCAGAGAGAACAGCTCATGGATGAGATCGAGCTTCTGGACGGTGCTGCTGTAGAGTTTGACCAGGAACAGGTGAGCAGGGGAAACATGACACCGGTATTTTTTGGTTCTGCTCTTACAAACTTTGGTGTGGAGACCTTCCTTGAGCATTTCCTCAAGATGACAACCTCTCCTCTTCCAAGAATTTCAGATGAGGGAGAAATAGATCCGATGTCTGATGATTTCTCTGCATTTGTATTCAAGATCCAGGCAAATATGAACAAGGCTCATCGAGACAGAATTGCATTTATGCGTATCTGTTCCGGTAAATTCGACGCATCTCAGGAAGTTTATCATGTCCAAGGCGAAAAGAAAATGCGTCTTCTTCAGCCTCAGCAGATGATGGCAGAGTCCCGTCATGTGGTAGATGAAGCGTATGCCGGAGATATCATCGGAGTTTTTGACCCGGGGATTTTTT
>OLPC01003132.1_pt1 | contig 11331 bp, 9 predicted proteins | sample 1672341 | NCBI WGS metagenome assembly OLPC01 (sample SAMEA3136673, study PRJEB25190) | human gut metagenome | reverse complement strand
AAATAAATAATCTTAAATCGCGAAATTTTGAAGATCATTTCATGCGTAATCACTATTAGATAAAGTTAACCTTGACTTTTATATATATCAATTGTTTAATATTCATACAGAAAAACTACTGGATACAGTGGTTCCTCTGAATTATTCTAATGTAAAGACACTAGTTTAATCCTTGGAGCGGGTGAACTAGTGTCTTTTACATTTTTCTATAATCAATAATGTGATTTTTAGCAATTCAACTAAAGCCAAGATAGTCATGGCAACATCAATGTACAGATAAATATACATAAAACACGTCCTCCTACATAATCGGAATCATCGAGAACTCAAGATATCATCCTTTTAATTCAGAGGGTTCACCGTTACTACATCCAGTAGCCAATTTCTATTATAAATGTTCAATGTGAAAACATTGTTAACTCCAAGCATTTTGTTGCGAATGATCCTATCTTGTCTAAATCGCATTATTTTCGTTGAATTAGATACGGTTTTAACATCTAAACTAACACAAAATCAATCATTTACACAACATAAGATAAAAGAACCCTCAACTAAGAGGATCCTTCTTACTCAATACATGTTTTAACACTACTTCCATTTTTTGAAAGTCAATTGGTTTCGTTATATAATCATTCATCTTTACATCAAATGCTTTTTTCTTATCTTCCTCAAACGCATTGGCAGACATAGCTATAATTGGTATATTGGCCTTTTCAGGTTCTGAAAGATGTCGAATGCAATCTGTTGCCTTATAGCCATCCATATTTGGCATTTGAATATCCATTAAAATCAAATCGTATGTATTAGCTGGTTGATGTTGCATTTCATTTACACAAAGAATTCCATCTTCTACAGCTTTTACTTCAAAGCCCATTTCTGTAAGAATCGTTGTCGTAATTTATGCATTTAATGCATTATCTTCGGCCAATAAAATTCTTTTACCCTTAAAATCAATATCAAATTCATTGGAAGATTCAATATTTCTATTAGTATAATCTTTATTCGCAATCTTATGTGGAATGATAATCGTAAAAGTACTACCCTTACCAAGTTCACTCTCTACTTCAATACTGCCATTCATTAAGTCCACAAGGTTTTTGACAATAGCCATACCAAGTCCAGTACCTGGAATTTTAGATAGAGTCGTATTTCTTTCACGTGTAAATAATTCAAATAAAGATGGCAAGAATTCTTCACTCATTCCAATACCTGTATCCGATACTTTTGTTTGAATTAAAGTATAGCCTTCTTTATCGTAAGGAAGTTCTCTTGTATCGATTGTTACCTTACCACCAGCAGATGTATATTTGATCGCATTACTGATTAGATTGGATAGAATTTCCTGCATTTTTGTAGAATCGGTAATAATATGTTTGTGATCGACATTCACAATTTTGTTTAATTCAATATTCTTTCTAGAAGCCTCTGCTGCAAATGCACCACAAACAAGTTGAGTAATATTCCCCACTACTTCATAATTTTCATCCAATTCCATCTTACCACTTTCAACACGTGCCATATCCAATACATTATTAATGATTGAAAGTAATAATTGACTCGATTGTTCAATCATTTCTTGATAATGAACAAGTTTAGGATTTGTTAATTCTTTCTTCATTAATTGTGAATATCCCAAAATCGCATTCATCGGTGTACGAATATCATGTGACATATTAAATAAGAATATGGACTTGGCCTCATTAGCCTTTTCAGCCTTGATTTTTTCTTGGCGTAAAGCCTCTTCCTGTTCTAACTCACGCTTCTTTTCTTCCGTAAAATCACGATTGGCAAGTAATACACTCACAACATGACCATTCTCATCATATTTTTGAGGTACAATCATCGAAAGAATCCAAGTTCCATCTGTCCTTTCACAAGTATGGAATAAGGAATTCTTTCCTTCAAGACGTTTTGCGATGGTCGTACTATCATAAAATTCAACACTACTCTGCCTAAATGGTTCGGTAATCAAACGATTTACTTGCTCTAATAATATATTATGATCCATCTGAGTATAGCGCCCCTTTAAGCCAGGAATAGTATTTCCTTTAATCAATTCCACATCACCTGTCTCTAGATTAATCAAACAAATATAGGAATACCCAGCCGATAATGCCTCAACTTCATGTCGAGCCTGTTGCACCTGCTTACCTAAAGTAATTGGAAACTCTTCATCTTCCAATTGTTTTTTATCAGGAATCGAATGATGAATATGAAGCACCTTCCATTTTCCATCCCTTACACCATAAATAATAGTAAAGCGAGAATCCAATTGCATAATTGGAACTTCTTTATCATAAAGGCCATAAATTTGAACGGATCCATACACAAAGACACATTGATCATCCACAATATTTTCTTCTATTTCTAAATCTTTAAATTCAAAATGAATATTCTTTCTTTTCTCCACATTAAATTTGAAAGAATTTAAAAAGTGCTCAATATTTTTAAAGAATTCTTGTTTTCCCGTACCAATAATACTCACATTAGAATCTAAAAAATCTTGAATCGCAACATCACTCAACGTATCCGAACCTAAATATGTTTCTAACAATTGTCTAGTAAGTAACTTAAAATCCTGCATAACCCAACCCCACAAAACAAAAGGCATCATCACAAATCAGACAATGCCACATTATATTATTATTTCTAACTGATTTGAAAAAAGATATATCATTATCTATATCATACCATTAATTTCAACCAATGTTATCATTAATTTCATCTAATTTTTCATTCATTGTTCTCAATTCATCTAAAATTTCATTCAATAAATCAACCACTTCATTCATGATTCGTCACCCCCCTCATATATTTCTTCCATCTTCTTAATACATCTTTTAATGGCTCATCCAAATAAGCATAAGCCTTTTCTTTCATATCTTCCGGAATACCATAAGCAGCTTCTGCAATACTTCCCGTAATAGCTGCAATCGTATCACTATCTCCACCAATCGAAATCGCATTTTGAATCGCATCCTCAAAATCCGTGCTTTCTAAAAACGCAATAACAGCCTGTGGAACACTGCCTTGACAAGTTTCATCAAACCTGTAATCCTTACGAATAGAATCTAAAGACATTGATAAAATGTAACCATACTCATTTTCAATATGCTCTTTGATTCTTCTTTTACACTCATCCAGATCTGAATCAATTGGATTTGAATATTCAATATTCTATCCACCAAATAAAATCTTGCCATAAAGATTGCATCACATACCGCCAATGCACCCTTAATACCTTCTGGATGATTGTGTGTTACACGAGCCGATAATCTTACTAAATCACGATTAGGCCACATACATGTTCTTGCACAAAAACCACAATCCATCACCCAAGCACAAGGGGATACACGCATGGCTGAGCCATTGCCAAAACTATTATGTAACAAAAAGAACAGATACAATGATTCTAATAGTTAGAATTCAAATCTGTTCTTAGATATCTATGATTAATTCTTTCTTTAATCTAGTCTTTAAAATATCCCATCCAAATAAGGAACTAATACATCGTAGAATTTCTTACTCCATTCTGCATGAAATTGAGCAATTAGTTCCCAATCTGCATCATTATTGATACTAACATTTTCTAAAGTGACATAAATTTTTGAACTAAGTAAATCATCATTTCTTTCCCATATCAACTTAGTATTTAAATCTTTTTCAATCTTGTCTTTATTTGCTGCTAATAAATCAAAAGCCTGTTTATTTTTATTGACGTCTGAATTACCTAAATAAAGTTCAACTCGAGACTGATTTGTATTTGTAACACAACATATATTGAACCTCACAATTCCAGTAGATCCACTTTGCCAATTTCCTTTAGATGGTTTAACTTTTTCAAAAGGGTTGAAATCTGTGAAACTTTCATTAATTTTTTCAAGTGCAAAAGCCCAAAACTTTCTTTTTACATCATATTCTTGATCATCATCTGCAGATCTTAAATAGAAAACTAAATCTTCAGGGTCTTCGTTATACAAGGCAAAAATTCGTGTTAATACATTGATTTTAGAATGTGTCCCAGTATTTGAAAATACATAAATACCATCTGATAAATCGAAGGTACGGATAAAATCATCTTTTCTTGTAGTAAAATGGGATTCTAAGCCTTCATTTGTTGATAAAGCTAATCGAGTTATAATACTCTTGTTTTCAGAATATAAAATCTGAAGTATCTTTTGATATGCCTCTAACCAGCTTTCTACTGGCTGCTCGGTATTTTTAAATGTAAATTTATAAATCTTTCTTCCAGTAAATTCCACATCATCAGCTAAAGTATAGAACTCATATTGCTTTTCTTTGGGCTTAAACTTCGTTTCAGGTAATGACCAAATATCAGTGGCTCGTTTCATTAAATAATCATTTCGCTTTTTCAACTCATCCTCATTCCAGACTTCTTTCGAAGCAATATAAGTATTCATTCGAATTCCACTATCTTCAAAACCATGTTCCATTGTCTTTTTTTCATTAAAAGACAAATTACTATATTTTGAATTGTATGCTGTCAGTGTTAAATTAGCCATTCTATGAAGCCATGTTTCATGAACTTCTTTATAATTATCACCCAAATCTTTTATCCAAGTTGGTGTTAAATGTTGTGGCATAATATGTTCGATACTATACACTCCATCATCACAATGACTATATACATCTTTATCTTCAAGTGTGCCATAGTTTTCAAATCTCTCAAATATATATAGTTTATTCTTACTATTCATTAAGTATATTTGTTTATTTGAAAAGTTTGATATAAATTCTTCATCATCTGGAAATCTTGCTTTTTCTCTTTATGAAAGTAAAGCATATTTAAACTTCTCTAGATAATCATCGCATGTGCCCTCATAACGAATAATTTCCTTATGCAATAGCAAGAAGATTTTATTTAACATATTCGTTGGTAAGTCACAAATCATTCTTCGTAACAAATAAGATTCTGTAATCGTAAATACTTTAGAAACTGTATTCAAATCTAATTTACCATCATCATATAAACTCAATACCTCTAAAAAGAATGGACGTGTTACTGTTGTAGATAAACGGTTTAAACGGTATATTGACGCATTTAATTCATTACTTTTAGTACCACCATCTAATAAAACACCATAGCGTTTTGAATATGCTAATAGATCTTTTAGCAAATCTTCAGTATCTATATTCTTTTGCTCAACATATTCTTTAAAAGTAATATAAATTCGGCTTTGCGAAGGTGTTAATAACTGTTTAACGCTCAAATAATCACGTACAAAACTACTCACATCGTATTTAGTGTTAATTTCTATTTTGTTCCAATACTTCTCGTAATAATCATTTTGTTTTGCAGAAGGAAGACCCATCAAAATGAAGTTACGAATCTTATCTCCTTCACTTAAATCCAAGCCTGTTGAATTTAAACTCTCGAAGATCAATTGCGGATTATCATCATTATCTAAAACAATACTAATGATTTCTAATTTACAAATTGCATCAAACAATTCATCAATAGTTAATTCCATTTTTTGAATGCGATCATAGAAATATCTGTAGTTCACTGTAATATTGGAATCTAGAATATAATCATCTTGATCATCAAATAATTTATCAAATGCATTCTTATCATTTTTAATAGGCTTTAATTTAATACGCTTATCTTTTTCTTGGTATTTATCAACTAAAAACTGCTCATAAATCATATCATTCAACATAGGATTTTTATAAGAAACCTTACCCTCTTGTATTAAGTTGTACATAGCTAGCAATAAAAGAGTAATTGTTGTTAAGCGTTGTTGTCCATCTATAACTAAAAATTCGATATTTCTAGCACTACTTGGTTCATATACAGAAACAACACTTCCAAAAAAATGACTTTTTCGATTATTTCGAATTACTTTGATTAAGTCATCATATAATTGCTTACAGTTTTCTATTTTCCAATCATAATTACGTTGATAAACTGGAATCACAAATCGTTTTGTGGGTCCACTTATATATTGAATAAATTGAATTTCTTGCCCTTTCATTGCTACTCCTCCTATAAAGCCATGTAATTAACACTAGTTATAATTCGCATTATTATTAATATTATCTATAACACTCTTAATCTCCATCCAAGTTTGAATGTCATTTCCAAACAAATCTGCAACAGAACCTTTATCTGTAAATGGAGATTGTTGTAAAACACTCATATCTTTCATTAAACCATTTCTTACAATATATTCTACAATTTGGTTTACAAAATAGATCTGTTCAGAATTAAGATTTCTTTCATCTAAATATTTAGAAAAAGCATCTTTGGCAGCATTCATATCCAAGCCAACAATTTCTCGAACAAATTCGCAGATAGGCTTTTCTCCTACTTCTGAATAATAGTCTTTCTTAGAACCTAATTCTTTCCATAAGATATTTTCTAAAGAAACTAAATCTGTACTACTTAATGGTTTGTTTTCTTTGATTTTCAAAATCACAGGATCATCTTTTTGATGTTGGCGAATATAATACTCAATTTTAGATTTATAATTCTTTAAATCATCATTCTCTAATTCTGAATCATTAAATTGAACATCTAAAATATCATCTTCAAAATTAGTTTCATAAGATAATCCTTGTCTTGGAATATATTTAATTAAATCTCTTAATCTTAAACGAATATTTTCGAATTCATCAATACCACTATATTCTAAATAATTCGTATTTAAGATAGCATGAATAATTTCGCTTTCCTTTTCTATTGCAGGAATATTCGATACTTTAGATAAACCTGTTACCTTTTTTAATAAATCTTTAATTCTACGTTTACTCTGTTTCTCAGCCAAATGAGCTAATTCAATACCATACATTAACGCATCAAATCGCACAGCACTTACTTCATCTTCATCCGGTAAGATTAGTGGTGCTAATTCTTGGCGCACCATCAAACAATCTTCATATGTAAGCATTTGATAATGATCTGGATTCGAATATAGATCCACATATTTTAAATGCTGTCTAACATCAAAACGATTACGATCCAGCTCTTTTACTTTACTAACCATATAATCGACAAGTTCTTTACGCCATTTTTTAAGTTCATCCGTTTGATAATTCAAAGCTTGTAATTTATAAGCAATCTCAAACTTCAATGCAAAAACAGCTCCCTGTACTGCAAGCATGTTTGGTGTTGCACTTCCAGTCTTCATTCTGAAAAATTCAAAATTACCACAGAAATCAAAAATCAAGAACTTATCTTTATCTTTTCCATCTAAAAGTCCAGGACAAAGTCTTGTTCCACGACCAATCATTTGCCAAAATTTAGCTTTACTCATTACTTTCTTAAAGAAAATTAAATTCACACATTCAGGCACATCAATACCTGTGTCTAACATATCAACTGAAATCGCAATTTGTGGTAATTTTCTTGGATCAGAAAACTGGTCAATTAAAGTCTGAGAATAGTTAATTTTATTATCAATGACTTCTGCATAACCTTTTAATTCAGGATAATCCTTATTAAAAATTTCTAGAATAAATTCTGCATGCTTATGATTTTTCGCAAAAATTATTGTTTTACCAATTTTTTGTCCGTAATCAATACGAATACCATACTTAAATAAAGTTGCTAATACCTTACGCACTGTATCTTTATTAAAAACATATTGATTTATAGCTGAAGCACTAATCGCTTCAGGAACATTCCCCTCTTCATCGACAAATGTTTCCTCATACTCTTCTTTTTCATCATTATCTAATTCATCCCAATGAATTCCATTCTTCATAAATTCTGTAGAACATTCTATAGATTTATAATCAACTAAAAATTCATCTTTTACAGCCTGAGCTAATTCATATCCATATGTCGGAATTCCGTTTTCTAATTCAAAAACCTCATATGTATTCTTATCAATTTCATCCTTAGGCGTTGCAGTTAAACCAACTAAAGGTGCATCAAAATATGAAAATATATCTCTATACTTGTTATAAATAGATCTATGCGCTTCATCACAAATAATCAAATCAAAATGCCCACAAGTAAATAGTTTCTTGCCTTCATCCTTAATTGTATCTATACAACCAATCATTGTTTGGTAAGTCGAAAATACTGCATGAGCATTATAATTTTCTTTATCTTCCACTAAATTTGTAGCCGAAAGATCAGGTAATAAATTCACAAAACTACGCTTAGCCTGTGTAACTAATGAGTTACGATCTGCCAAGAATAAAATATTCTTAATCCAACCATTATTTAATAGCACATCAACTAAACTAATAACCGTTCTAGTTTTACCTGATCCAGTAGCCATGACTAATAAAGCTTTTCTTCTATTCCCTTTATCAAAGGCTTCACATACAGCACGAACTGCAGCTTCCTGGTAATAACGTCCAGCTATATTCTTGTTAATCGCAATATAATTCAAATGAGATTTTGTTCTTCTTAAATTGAAATACTTTTCTAAATCACGCTTTGAATAAATACTCGATACTCTTCTTTCAGGATAATCATTATCTATTATGCGTGTTTCAAAGCCATTCGTAATGAAAATCACAGGTCTTCTTTTATATTTCTTCTCTAATAAATCCGCATACAATTTTGCTTGTTGTCTTCCTACCGCAGGATCTTTACAACTTCTCTTAGCTTCAATCACTGCTAACGGAATATTCATATCATCATATAAAACATAATCTGCATACCCAACTTCAGACTTGTTAGGCATACCAACAAGTTCAACTTCATTAATCCAGTCTTTGCCTTCAACCCATCCAGCATCCATCAACATGGCATCAATATATAATTTACGTGTTTTAAATTCAGATAAATCTAATGGTTTTGAAACATAAGTCTCTTGTTGTTGAACACGACGAGAACTCAATTCCTCTTTTAAAGATTTATTTTCAGCAATCAAAGCCTCTAAATCAACATCGGGAACTGCTTTAACAGGAGTCACTTCCTCTTGTTCTAATAATGATTCGTCAAATTCTCTTTCTTCGTAATTATCACCATAACAATACGCAATAAAATCAGTAAAATAGAACAAATTACGTAAACATATTTTGGCTATACTAGACGTTTTTTTCGTTGAAGTATGAACCGCTTCATTCCCATATCGACGGATAAACTCTATTCGTTTCCAAATATCATCATCCATGATTGATTTAAAAGCTCGTGTATTCATTAATGTATGCAGATTATCCTGGTAAGGAATATCTAAATCTGCATCTACTGAATACATCCATTTAATACCTGCCTCTAGTGCACGTCTACAGTTGATAATACACGTACTAACATCAATCTTATACGTCTTCTCTGCAACAATAGCTATATCTACAAAGCTATCAAAATCTTTTTCTTTCTTTAAATAATCGAAGTTAGTCATATACTACCTCTCTTTCTAGTTCTGTAATACTCTTCTTAATATCAAACCTTGATTTATCGACTTGTTGCACAAAATCAGCAAACTGATTCTGAAGTTCTATTGGTGGAAGTGGAAGTTTAAATCCTTCTACTTGACTCTTATTAACCTTTGGTAAATTTGTACGACTGCTAAAGGCTAAAATATAATCCAAAAAAATTCTGCTTCTAAGAGTATAGCCAAAATATTCACGTGTACAGACAGTATCTTTAACTAAAATCGGATATGCATCTGCTGAACATAAGCCTATAAAATCTGGCAAAGCAACTTTATTTAGATTTGGACGAATTTTACTATATATAATGTGCTTAGGTGTAAATAAATATTTTCCACTAATTACTCCATCCTCTGAAATTGTTCTATAACCAAATATACGACCGGTATCTTTTTCAATACTATCAATTCCAATATGTGGATAATCTTCATACCCATCAAAATCTCGAATCATATTCGTATCGATACTAGCACATTCGTTAAAACTAACAACTTGCCAATTTTTATTATTAGTGCGTAAATCCCCAAACATCTCTATAAATCGGGCTTTGATTAAATCGTCATATCTTTTGTTTTCTTTTTCTTTAGATTCTATAATCTGTGATAGTATGTCAAAAATATAAACAATTCTTTTTTGTTCTTTTTTAGATGGAATTAATACATCTATCTTTTTTAGACTTTCTATTGTTATTTGTGGTACGGCAGTACCTGATATAACTTTATTGAAATCGTAAGCTTTCAAATAATAGAACAAGTATTTTAAATCAACATCATCGGAAATATTATCTAGACACATTGCATTTCCATTAATATACGATTTAGGTGGGATAACATTAACTGTTCCACAAGTTCCTCTACAAGCAATTGCTAAGGTTTCAGTTTCATGATTGTATTCACGCCAATATCCAACAATTCCATTTGCACCATAAACTGGATATCCTTCTTCAAGTAATTCTTTAGCTGCAATCGTCTTCCATTGCTTTGGATTACATAAATCAGTCAGTTTTTTACTTTTCATTTAAATTATACTTACAAATCCGAATTTATCATTCAGATTCTTCCTCCTTTCCATCATTCAACAAAGCTTTTAAATCGGCCAAGTTCTTATCAATTTCTCTATTTAAAGCTTCAATATCAGCTAAAATTTCACTTGTTGGTGGGTATTCTACCTTTTCATAGACAACTTCTTTATATTTATTGATGGATAGATCATAATCATTATCGATAATCTCTTGTTTATCAACCAAGAAGCTTTGTTCTGTACGTTTTCTATCAACTTCTTTATCTAAATTCTTGAATCTTTCTAAAATATCTGGAATATCATTTTCTTTTATTGAAGTACGTTTATCATCTAACGAAAATCCATCGGCTTTCATATCATAGAACCAAACCTTGTCAGTTCCACCATGACCGGTCTTTGTGAAAATTAAAATACCTGTAGATACACCAGCATATGGTTTAAATACACCTGAAGGCATTGAGATAACTGCTTCAAGACGATTATCATCAACAATAGCTTGTCGAATAGCTTTGTGTGCTTTACTTGATCCAAATAAAACTCCATCTGGAACAATACATGCACATCTTCCCCCGACTTTTAACATACGAATAAACAATGCTAAGAACAATAATTCAGTTTTCTTAGTTTTCGCAATCTTTAACAAGTCTGTTGAAACAGAATCATAATCTAAAGACCCTTTAAATGGTGGATTGGCTAAAATCATAGAATATTTATTGTTATCTGTATTTTGATCTGATAAACTATCACGATATTCAATATTTGGAGATTCGACACCATGTGTCATCATATTCATTGCTCCAATACGAAGCATAGTTCTATCCATATCAAAACCATTGAACATATGATTCATAAAATGATCACGATTTTGTTTATTCATCAAAATATCATTTCTATATTTTTCCATTAGACACATTTAATAAATTAGGATATAAAGCTAAAATCAACACTCATACAATG